>Ga0207888_100049_pt1 | contig 111836 bp, 97 predicted proteins | sample LinPmetageLP43_FD_184055 | JGI IMG/M metagenome (GOLD analysis project Ga0207888, IMG submission 184055) | Marine viral communities from the Pacific Ocean - LP-43 (SPAdes) | ecosystem: Environmental > Aquatic > Marine > Oceanic | place: Pacific Ocean | collected 2010-08-27
GAAGTCATGAGCGAAGTGATGCAGAAAGCCTTGGCTATGCAATATGATGCTCCTGCGTCAATTCAATAACCGTGTTGCACTCAGCTCCTGCAACCGCCATGTCATTGTTTGCTATTTCATTCTGGCTTTGAAAAAGATAATAACGGGAATGACGAAAGCCAATTTTAACTTCAGAACGTGTCTGACCTTCAGGGACTTCTGTAATTTGCTCAGGAACACCGACTTTACGGGTTAGAAAAGAAACTATGCTATCAATATTTGTACTATTGCTAATTTCATTTCTTATTGGAATTGCAACGTCATTTGCAACAATCATATGTGCGGCGGAATTAGCTTTAGCTCCAGGCAATGGAGCAGCTCTTGCAATAAAGAGTTGGCAATCTGGAAACTGTAAAAGTATCGCATACCAATCAACCGTCTGACGTATATGCCCCTCTTTAACCGTGCATTCGCTGGCGCCCAGACAGTATTCAACAATATCTATCAATGATGTTTTTCCGCGCTTTGAAGCCCCTGTAATTATGTTGACGGTGCTCAATTCAAAATCAACATCACGACGCTCACCATTCTTTCCGTAAAGGGAAATTGTTTTTATCTGCATGGTCATGGTCGTATTCCTAGTTGTGCATAGACACTTTCTATATTAGAAGCGCCTGAAAACCAGCGGCCGAGTAATCCTGCGGCTAAAAAGCTGTCTTTAAATTTTTTATTTTTTAATACATAGCTAGGTTTCTGAGGGAGAGCAATGTCTGATAGAAAATATCTACCTTCATCATCCATCAAGACAGCATCATGCTCCAATAAAAAGGCGATGGCCGAGTTTACTGAATCAGCGTAAGAAGACACCGCATTCGCAAACCCAATCAATTCTCCTTCATGCTCTGCAACCCAGCCGGATACGGGTGTCGCCATCGTTGCAGGAAGTATTTTCGAATATCTGGGTGATATAGACATCGGTGCGACAATGTATGTCAGGCCACAGTGGAAACCCAATGGGTTCATTGCTTCGTATTCTCTAATGGACTGATAGAGAAGGACTCCAACATAGGCTGGATTGTACAGGTTTATTTCCTCAGATGAATATTGCTGCTCCATAAAGGTCATGCCACGCCCTCGTTGATACTGCCGCCTAACATTTCCAAATAATCAGGATGCCATCCGATTTTCAGTTGATCGGAAAGAATGTGATAGCTGCCTTTTGCAATATAAGCTTCTAAAAAATCTTTTCTAATAGGAATTACACCATTCTGTAAGCATTTTTGATAAAGCTCAGCAGATAATCGGCGCTTATTTCCCTCGGACTCTATATTGTCCCTAAGCTCAATAAATGATTTATTTTCAAGCCATTGTTCATGCAGCCGACGATCAAACCCATTCAACTCACCTGGTTCCAACAATCCGTCAGATGCCCACTTGGTCCGCTGTTCGAATGCTCGAAAGTAATTCACAATTGCTTGCTCAATCATACTGTTAGGCGCATTGAACAGGCGAAGTTGTTGGACGAAACCCCTTGTATCTTGATCGATGTCAAGAATGTCTGGAAGAGTATCCGCGAACTCTGCAGGCAGGTTGGTGTCTGTATATTCAGGTCGAATCCTATCTGCAAAATCCTGAACAACCCCTAAGTTGATTACGCCTGAAGGATCTTGACTTAACCGTTCAATACACCATTGAAACCATACGCCCTCTATGCGATCAATAAATGCGTCAACTCTCCCAGAGGACACATACTGTCGGCCATACCTGCATATTTTTGATCTAATCTGACTCAAATTGTCCGATTTTCCGATAACATAAATATCGTTAACAAAAGCTTTCTTTTGAGCTTCGCTTAGCGATTGAAATGCAGCATATCCTTTCTTGTTAGTGGCGTTTTCTTCCTTGCTGAGGCCAAGCATAAGTTCAAGGGCTTTCGCGGTATCTCTTCCTGATTCATGGCTCAAATAATATGAAATAGTATTTTCAGGTAACAACTGCGTAGTAATCAAAGTAAATGTTGTCTGTCCCAATACAACGTCACCGCTCTTCACAGCCTCTACCCAAACTCGAATTGTTTTCCATATATCAGCACTTCGGTTTGTCAAATTCCCCAAATTTCCATGAAACTTTGTTTGTAGTAGTTCAATTGCCGAACCGTCTTTATCAAAAGCGACGTCATCAAGGGTTTCTATCGAGATATTGAATTGCTCGGGATCATCGACTTCTGGGAGCTTTTTCAACGAGAGATACAAACCGAATCTAATTTGGTACAAATACCCGAGCATCGATGCCGAAGCATCAAATTCTGATTTTTGATTCACATTTAAACTCCGTTTTGGGTTGATGCTTATATTCTAAATACACATAACAGTAATCAGACCGAACACGTCGATATAACACGCCCAAAGCGCGGTGAATTTGAAGTGAAAAACGCATAACGATCAGTACTTTCCATGTTCTACCTCAGCTCATCTGTGCACGTTATATCGCATGCGGCTTAACACCATTAGTTGCGTGTTATACCGAATGCGTGCGGCATTCAAGCTGTAAGCGAGCGTCCTTGCTGCGTCCGGGAGGAGAGGCATTTGCTGGCTTGCAGTTACTGGCATAGTGCTACAATTTTTTGATGATGCCAACCCGCTGACAGTGCAGATTGCCTGGTTGACGCTGCTGCTGTGGCAGGTGGGCAGTGCGGGCGTTTGCGTGTGTACTGGTCGGGTTGCTATCAGCGCCGCAAGTGTGGCCCTGCGCTGTGATAAAGTAGCGGCCGAACTCAGACCTCCGGTACTTTAAATGCTTACTTACTTCCTTGTTGCCTGTGACCGCCTTGATGAAAAGCAGGAAAAGAAACTGCGGCAGAATCTGCCTGAGCTGCAGGCGGTCTTGCAGGCTTACGTTGAGGCCAACGAGGCGGCCAATGTGACGCTGATCAACGACTGCGAGAGTGATGACTGCGAAGATTGGCAGCTGGGTATCAGCCAACCGGTCAAGAAGCATCTTCACCTCAACTTTCCGGTGAATCTGTTCAACAGTCTGGCTACGCGCTTTAACATCGATTGTGAGGTCGGTTACATCGCAGATGATGTACGCGAGCCGGTCAGTTACTTTGGCAAGGACGAGGGGCCCGGTGAGGCGTTTCTGATTGCGGAGTATCTGGGGCTGTAGTGCAGCTGTGTGCGTCGTTTTGCTGAGCACTTACCGGCCTGCGTTGCGGCGTTTGTCCTTGTTTGTCACGCTTCTTCAGCGCGTAACCTGCTGGTTATATAAAGCCGTTCCGGCGCCAGATTTATCCTTTGCGCGGTAGTGGCTTTACTCAGTGAGCCTTTGGCGAGTCAGGTAGCACCTGTGCTGCGGCTCTTACCATGGATATTTTGCTACAGGACATAGGGAACGCATGTCTCTCTTCGACGTTATCGCCATCCTGCTGAGCCTCTCGGCGCTGTTCAGCTATATAAACGCGCGCTTTATCGGCCTGCCCAGCAGTATCGCCATCATGGCGTTTTCACTGGTGTTTTCGATCATATTGCTGGGGCTTAACCACCTGGGTATGAGCAGTGTGGCCGACTGGGCAGAGCATCTGGTTGGCGAGGCCGATCTGGGGCCGACGCTGCTTAATGGTTTGCTCAGCTTTCTGCTGTTTGCCGGGGCCTTTCATGTGAACCTGGATGAGCTGGCGGACCAGAAGTGGCTCGTGGCGTTGTTGGCCACCTTGGGCGTTGTGCTCACGACCTTCCTGGTCGGTGGTGCCATGTGGTACGTGCTGGGCTGGCTGGGTATTCCGTTGCCCTTTATCTACTGCCTGCTGTTTGGTGCCGTGGTGGCGCCCACTGATCCGGTAGCGGTGATGGCGATTCTCAAATCGCTGGACGCTCCCTCCAGCCTTACCACCAAGATTGCTGGCGAGTCTTTGTTTAATGACGGCGTTGCGGTGGTGATGTTTATTGCGATTCTGGGCATTGCCCAGGGCCAGCGCGAGGCGTCTTTCGATAGTATCGCTATGCTCTTTGTGCATGAGGCGGTCGGCGGGGTGGTGCTGGGGTTATTGCTGGGGCTGCTGGGCTATCACTTGCTGAAGCACCTGGATAACTATCAGGTAGAGGTATTGGTTACCGTGGCGCTGGTGGCTGGCGGCTATGCGCTGGCGAGCAAGTTACACACCTCTGGTCCGCTGGCGGTGGTGGTCGCGGGTTTGATGCTGGGCAATCATGGGCGCGAGTTCGCCATGTCCAAGAAGACCGAGCAGCAGCTTGATGCCTTTTGGGAAATGGTCGATGAAGTACTGAACGCCGTGCTGTTTTTGCTGGTGGGGCTGGAGCTGCTCATTATTACCTTTGAGTGGCATGCCCTGGTTGCCGGGCTGGCGGCTGTTCCGCTAGCGCTGTTGGCGCGATACGTGGCCGTCGGCATACCCGTGTTGGCGCTGAAACCCTTTAAACAGTACAAACCCAACCCGATAAAAGCGCTGACCTGGGGCGGCCTGAAGGGCGGCATCTCGGTTGCCTTGGCGCTGTCACTGCCGCTGGGCGAAGAGCGCAGCATTATTTTGCCGATGGCTTATGTGGTGGTGGTGTTTTCCATTCTGGTACAAGGTTTGACGGTGAAGAAGGTGCTGGGCGGGGGGCGCTGAGCGCCTTTTGACGCGGCGCTATTGATCTTTAATCAGGCCGCTCAGCTGTCCTCAACTGTCTGCCGCAAGGGTAGATGGTGCAGGGGCTTGGCGTCGATAATGGGCGACTGTGCTCTTTTGCGGGTCTTCACGCTTGGCCTATCCAGCTCAAGACGTGGTGTTATCGCCACTCAAGCATACCCGATCGCGGCCGTTGTTCTTCGCCTCGTACAGGGCGTCGTCTGCCCGGTTCAGGGCGCTTTCTATGCTGTCGCTGGCCAGGTTTACCGATGCCACACCAATGCTGACAGTGAGCTTCAGATACTCGCCCGGGCTGGCTTCTATGCTCTGGGTGGCCACCGCATGGCGTACGCGCTCGGCACACGCCAGGGCCTGCTCGGTATCCGCCTCGGGTAGCAGCATCACAAACTCTTCACCGCCAAACCGTGCGAGCAGATCGTTGCCACGGCTTTGTGTTTTCAGTGCGTGGGCGAGGGTGGTGAGCACCTGATCGCCCACCGCATGGCCGTGCGCGTCGTTGACCTGTTTGAAGTTGTCTATGTCGATGGCGAGTATCGCCATGGGCTGGTGCCGGGCGGCGGCGGCCTTCATCAGGTAACCGGCCTCGGCAAAGAAGTGGCGGCGATTGTAGAGGCGGGTGAGCGGATCGGTAGCGGCCTGCTTTTTCAGATCGTCCTGTGATTCGCGCAGATCTTCCAGCATTTTGATGCGATAGGAGATGATAAAGGCCAGCATGATGGCCTCCAGCATGATGCCTATACCGGTACCGTGGCTACTCAGGTAGGAGGGCGTTACCAGGCCTTTATAAAACAGTACGGCCAACACATTAAAAAATACAAAGAAGCCATGCCCGATCAGGAAGAATTTGGCCAGCGGGTTGCCTTTGCGCCAGAGTGAAATGCTGACTGACAGGGTGACCAGCATCATGATCGCTGCCGCGGTACTGGCAGGTTTGAGGGCCGCAGTGATGTCGAACAAGCCCCATACAAACATGCCGCACAGCGGCAGTAACAAGGCCTGCAGAAAGCGGTGTTCGGTTGGGTAAACGTGTTTGGTCTCGAAAATGGCCATCATAAACAGCAGCAGGAAGATGGGCATGGTAATCAGCGAGAGATTCAACATGAAGATGCTGGGACCGTAAGCGTCAAACAAGCTGGCAACCAGCCCGTAGGACAGAGCGATCCAGACCACGCCCGAGATCAGGTAAAACGAATAAAAGATGTTCTCTTTTTTGCTGGTGGCGAAGTACAACAGAAAGTTATAGAACACTAACGCCAGCATCATGCCGACCAGCAAGGCTATATCATTGGCGACGCCCACCAGGGCCTTTCTGGAGCGCTCTTCATCAAAGATGTTGAGCGCAAACCACTGGTGCGAATAAGCGAAGCTGCGCACGTATACGGTGGTGGTTTCGCCCGCGGGCAGGTCGAGTGGGTAGATGGCGACGCCGCGATACATCAGGTTGCTCTCTGCGACGTGCTCAAGGTCCAGCTCTTCACTTTTTACCAGCTGACCGCTGCGCTCTGCATAGAGCTGGACTGATTTGACGTGATAGGCGTGGGGTAACTGCAGATCGAGCGACAGGTTCTGTTGTGTGCTGTTGTCGAGCGTCACCTTGAACCAGGTGACCAGAGCGTTGGTGCCCAGGGTGGTGGTACTGGTGGTTTCTGTGTATTGCTGCTCGCGTGCCTGTGCGTAGGTAAGCTCGCGTGAATCGTCTATGAAATAGCCGATCCGAAAGTCAGTCAGGTTAACCGAGGGTGAGTTTATGTCTACCCGTGGGTCAGCGTGTACGGCACCGATAAAAAAAGTGCTGTCAGCAAAAATAGGATACGGGGTAGCGTCATCTGTGACCGTCCGAGTTGGAGTTACAGCGGCGCCTTCATGGCTCCAGCAGCTGCATGTTAACCAAACTGCCTCAGCAGACCAAGCATTCAAGTCATGCTCGGCGCTGCCTGGCTTGCGTTACCAAATAAACGCAGCGCGCAGCGCTGCTGTGGCGGGATATTCACGCTGATTTTATTGAGCTTAGTTCATTTAAGTGGCGTGTACCGGTTCCGCTGGAGCGGATTTTTCAGCGCTAGACCGTTAGTTGCGCACCTTATACCGTCTCGCCAGGACGCAAAATACGCGGGCTAGCCAGCGGCTCACCCTTAGCGCTGAAGAGCGGGTTTGGTCGCCCTAGACCACCGAGTTTCCAGCCGAGGATTTTCAGCATGATCTTGCCGATATAGCCGCTTGCAGGTGCCGCATCGAGCCGACTTTTGGGGATTTGACCCGTCGCGCCACGCAGATTGACACAGGCCCGCACCGGGCCCAGCTTGGCCTCCCGTTCAGGGTCGAAGATAAAGCTGTGAATCAAGCCGATCATTGGCACCCGAGGTGACAGAGTATTGCCAATCGGGGTGTTACAGCAGCCGGCATACCAACGATAAAGCCCTTTTTCGCTCAAGCGCAGGCAACGAATCTGCTCCAGTCCCTGATTAATTTGCAAGCGCGCGGGCGGCAATTGGTAAATGTCGGTACCGCCTTGTTCGTCGAGCACCTGCGCGCTCGCCTTGAGGGCATGGGCAAAGGCCTGGCAATCCTTGCAGTAACAGATAACCCGGGTGCGGTCCGCTGGATTGATTTTGATAGCGCGACCTTTGATCTGTCCACAACCGCACTGAAGTACCAGGTTGTCCATTATCTTGCTCCTTGCGATGTCAGCGGCTCTTTCGCGGCACTCCGCGCAGAGTCCTTCAGTGGACGTGTGCTCTCTACCGATCATTTTAGGCGCGCAGTAAGCCGTGTGCATGCTATTTAATCTATCGTGTTGACTACGCGGTAAAAGAGTAGAGATTGATAGGGTAGCGCTAATAATCAAGTCCTGCTGGCTGGCCGTAACCACAGGCAAGGAATTAGCACTGCGGCCTTGCTTTACCACGGTGCGAGACCTACTTTTGATAGTACTCAGGCGGATGGTTTTGCCCGGCACTGGCTAAATATGCTGCCGTTGAGTGAGATGGGGGGAGTCAGTATTCGTTGTGTTAGCAGTAGATAAACGATTTATAAAACTAAAAAAATAGCTGCAATGTCCTGATGCCAAGGAGTGTGATGGATGGATATAAACGAGTTATTGGCGCAAAAAGATAAGCTGCCCAATGTGCCTGAGGTGGTGAAAGAGCTGATTCAGGTTTTGTCTGACGAGAAGGCGAATCTGGATACCATCGCGAAAAAGGTAGCCAAGGACCCGACCTTGTCGGTCAAGATTTTGCGCATGGTGAACTCCTCTTACTACGGCCTGCCACGCAAGGTTGATTCTATCGATGAAGCTATCGTGCGCATTGGCTTTGAGCGCTTGAAGGTGCTGGTCATATCATCTGGTTTGTCGGGCTCTGTCACGGGCGAGGTAGAGGGGCTGGACATCAAGCGGTTTTGGAATGAGTCCTTTGAAATGGGCGAGATTTGTAAAATCATTGCCAAGAAAACCAGTGCAGTTGACGCCAATGTTGCCTTCACGGCCGGTATTATCAGCAATATCGGGCGTTTGCTGCTGCATCTGACCACCCCCAATCGGGCCAAAGCGGTGCAGGCGCTGGTTGATGAAGGGGGCAATCGCAACGACGCTGAGCTGGATCGCTTTCAATTTACCAGCCCGCAGGCGGGAGCCGCCTTGCTCGAGCTATGGCACCTGCCTACCGAGTTGTGCATTGCCGTGTTGCAGCAGCGCGCGCCGTTGGATCATGCCAAGCCTAGCCCTTTGTCTGCCGTTATTTGCATGGCCGAACAGATGATGTCTGCACGTAAAAAAGGCGCCACGGCGAAAGACATTGTCGATGCGGTGTCCTTTCCACTGGTGGCGCTTGCCGGCATAAAAGATGGCTTGGGTGATATAGCAGAGCAGGTGGTTACGCTGGAGAGCATGAATATCGTTTAGCGAGCGGGTTTAACTGTCAGGCTGACTGCTGGTTGGTCAGCTTTGATCCGCACTGCATCTGCTGTGTTTAATAATCGCGATCTGCTGGTCTGCGTGCTGTCTTCTCTCTCATCTTGATGTGCCTATCTGCGCTGCTATTGACCTGGGTCTATGCGGGCGAGGGTAGGCGCTGCCTATACTGACCTAAACGGCAAGTACAAATGTGTACACCAGCTGGAAGGAGAACTTCATGTCACTGAAAAATAAGGTAGCGCTGGTTACTGGCGCAGGTAATGGCATTGGTCGCGGCATCGCGTTGCGTCTGGCACGCGATGGGGCTGACGTTGCTCTGGTTGACCTGGATGAAGACGCGATGCAGTCAGTAGCAGACGAAATCGCAGCACTGGGCTGCAAAGCGGCCATATTCAAGGCCGACGTGGGTGATCGTGACCAGGTGTATGCAGCTATTGACCACGCTGAGGCTACCTTGGGCGGTTTCGATATCATGGTTAACAATGCGGGTATCGCTCAGGTGCAACCGATTTCCGAGGTGACGCCTGACGAGATCGCACGCATCCACCGAATCAACGTTGAAGGCACCCTTTGGGGTATTCAGGCGGCGGCCAAAAAGTTTATCGCGCGTAAGCAGAAGGGCAAAATCATCAATGCTTCCTCTATCGCGGGCCACAACGGCTTTCCAATGTTGGGGGTTTACTCTGCGACCAAGTTTGCTGTGCGGGCGTTGACCCAGGCGGCGGCGCAGGAGTACGCCAGTGCGGGTATCACGGTTAATGCCTATTGCCCTGGCGTGGTGGGTACCGGAATGTGGGTTGAAATCGATAAGCGCTTTGCTGCGCTCACCGGCGCGGCAGAAGGCGCTACCTACAAGAAGTTTGTTGAGGGCATTGCGCTGGGGCGTGCGCAGACACCGGAAGACGTGGCCGCGTTTGTCTCCTACCTGTCTGGCCCTGATTCCGATTACATGACCGGGCAGGCGCCATTGATCGATGGCGGTATGGTCTACCGCTGAACATCGCCTCTGGCGCAGTGCTGGGGTTGCATGCAAGACGGATTGGGCGTGGCGTGGTTGGCTGACTGGTGATTTCAGGTGCAGCCAGTTGCCTTGATCAGCGGAGTTAAGGAGGAGCTTTTTGACGAAGGATGAGCAGAAGGTGCGCTATGAAAGCGCGCTGGCCCGAACCGACCGTAATGTATTTGTTCAGCGTAAGGGAGCAGTACAGGTTTCCGGGCGCGGCACTCCGACAGAAAGTACGCTGCGTCAGGTTTTGACTGCGTGCAATATCAAACCCGAGTCTCGCGTGCTGCATCTTGGCGCGGGTACTGGCTATGGCACTGCGGTGCTGGCTCGCCTGGCCGCAGAGGTCGTTGCGGTTGAGCAGCAGGAGTTTCTGGCAACCTTTGCGCGCGAGACGCTGCGCCATCAGGGGCTGGAAAACGTCAAGGTGGTCTGCGGCGATGCTGACGTTGGCGCTCCCGATCTTGCGCCCTTCGATTTGATTCTGGTTTCCACCCCCAAGATTACCGCGCGCGAGCCACTGTGGGATCAACTGGTGTATCGGGGTGAGTTCCTGTGTATTGAGACGGGGGAGGCATCCAAGTCATTGTTGGTGAAGTATGTGAATCGTGGGCACCATCAAATTGGTCGCCACGAGTGCGGCTACCTGGATCTTGTTTCAAGTGCCGATGACGTCTACGTCGGGCTGGGTTTTGGTACGCGGGAGGTGCTGAAACGCGCACGTCAGCGGGCAGCGCATGAGCATACCTTGCTGATAGACGAACTCATTCATATGCAGAATCTTGATCCGGTAGCGCTCTACCAGGCTCTCTCGAAGCATTACAGTATACCGTTGGGCAGCGCGGATGAGCTGATCGCGGCGCTCGACCGCCACCTTTACGCGCAGCTGTCCCGTGCCTACCTCGATCACGAGCATGTCATACCCATAAGCTCGGATGGCCATGATTTAAAAGTGGCCTGTCGTGACCCTAACTGCTCGATGGAGGAGCTGCAGCGGATTTTCCCCGGTCAGAAAATCCACAGGATATTGATCACCCCTGTTGATTATCGACGTCTTTGGTCGTCACTGGATCGCCACGCGGGCTCAGTCGAGCTAATCGCCGCGCCCGCTGACGGCAATGGCGCAGAGGATTTACTGGAGCAAAAAAAGGGCAATGCCGAGACGCGCCTGGTAGCGATTTACGAATCCCTGCTGCTTGATGCAGTGGCGGACCGCGCCAGTGATATTCACCTGGAACTGTATCCCGGTGGTGTGCGGGTGCGCTTACGCGTTGATGGTGAGCTGCGTGACCTGCACCACTATCAGATGAACGAAGAAGAGTACCGTGGCCTGGTCAACGTAGTTAAGTTGCGCTCTGAGCTGAATATTGCCGAGCGGCGCCTGCCTCAGGGCGGGCGCTCGCAGGCTAGGGTTGGCGACCAGCGTTTTGACCTGCGCGTTCAGGTGCAGCCATCGCTGCATGGCGAGCACGTGGTTATTCGGCTGCTGCCGCAGAATTCGTCACTGATCAGTATTGAAGCGCTAGGCATGCAGAGCAACATTGCTGCCGCCTACAAGCGCTTGTTGCGCAATCCGGCTGGCCTGGTGCTGGTTGTCGGGCCTACGGGGTCGGGCAAGACCACGACGCTCAATGCCGGGTTGCAGCTGCTTGCGCAGGACGTTACACGCAAGATCATTACCGTAGAAGATCCTATTGAATACTCGATAGACAACGTGCAGCAGACGCGCGTGCGTCCGGATATCGGCTTTGGCTTTTCCGATGCGATGCGCTCCTTTGTGCGACAAGATCCCGATGTCATTCTGGTTGGCGAAATTCGCGACAACGAAACCGCGCTGGAGGCGATTCGAGCGTCACAGACCGGTCACGTGGTGCTATCGACCCTGCACTGCAATGATGCCGTGGATGCGGTGCAGCGGTTGTTTGACCTCAACGTTAATCCCAACTCTCTTGCCAGTGAGCTGCTGGCGGTGATCGCACAGCGGTTGGCCAAGCGTATTTGTGAGCACTGCAAGATCGAAGATACGCCTGACCCAGGCATCCTCAAGGAGCTATTCCCGAAGGGCGTGCCGCAGGGGTTTCGCTGCTACCGGGGCAAAGGCTGTCAACACTGCCGTGACAGCGGTACGCGGGGGCGTGTCGGGGTTATCGAGTACCTGCAATTCAACCCGGAGCTGCGCAATGCCATTTCCCGGCGCACGCCGGTGGGAGAGCTGCGCTGGCTGGCGTTGGACTCGGGACTGTTCAGCATGCGCGATAGTGCGCTTGATCACGTCATTCAGGGGAATATTGCACTTGCCGAGCTACCGCGCATTTTGCCCCAAGAGCGCATGGCACCAGAGAAACGTGGTCAATGGCAGGCCTGAAAGGAGGGCATACAGCTATGGTAAATGAGGCAATCCAGCGGCCAGCAGCGGAAGACCGTTTCCATGATGAGTTGGCGAAGCTGCAGCAAGAAGATGCCGGGCCTGTGCCGCCGGGTTGGCTGTTATCTCCCCGCGCGCTCGAAGACTTCATACTGGGTAGTGCCGAGCGGGGTATAGCGCTCAAGTTTGTGGCTCCCAAGGAGATGGTCAGACGCGTTATCGTATCGCTGGCAACCAACCGCGGGGCGATGTTGATTGGCGAACCTGGCACGGCAAAATCCTGGCTCTCCGAGCTTATTGCCTGCGGCGTGTCGGGCAGTTCGAACCTGACGATACAGGGTGGCACGCTGTCGCACGCCCGGCAGCTGCTTTACGACTGGGACAACAGTCTGCTGCAACGAGAGGGGCCTTCTCTTGCAGCATTGATTCCCGGGCCGCTTTTTCTTGGCATGCAGCAGGGCAAGCTGGTGCGGTTTGAGGAACTCGCTCGCTGCCCGCAGCACGTGCAGGATGCGCTGCTGTCGATTCTCTCTGAGCGAGAGCTGCATATACCCGAACTGCAGGGCGAAGAGAGCGTGCTGCACGCACGCGAGGGCTTCAACATTATCGCTACGTCAAACTCTCTGGATCGAGGGCTGTTTGACATGAGTGCTGCGCTCAAGCGTCGCCTTAATTTTGAAACCATCGAGCCGATTTCCGACCTGACTGCCGAACTCGATATCGTCAGTCGTGAGTCCGTCAGCCTGGCGAGGCAGTCGGGCGTCAGCCTGGAGCCTTCAGCCGACATTCTGGAAATGCTGGTAACCATCTTTCATGAGTTGCGCAGTGGGCAGACGCTCAAGGGGCGCAGCACGGACAGGCTTGCCGCTGCGGTCATGTCCACCGCTGAGGCGGTGGCTGTCGCCCACGCATTGATGGTTTATGCTTTTTATTATCGTGACGGTGCGATGACAGAGGAAGATCTGATGCACTTCCTGATCGGCGCGGCGTTAAAGGATAACCCGCAGGACCGGCGGCGTGTGCGGCATTACGTTGAAACAGAGGTTGGCACCAAGTCGGGCGCCGCCTGGCGGGCACTGTATGAGCATCGGCACCTGCTCGACTGAGTCACTTTTGGCGGGCGTTGCGTAATTGCTCCTGCCCGCTTGCTTTATGGATAGGCGCCATCTATTTGTTTTCTACCAATGTCTCTCACTTTTTTCTGAATCGTTATATGGCGGCATGGTATGCCGTCAATTAGATTCTGATCAGCCATAGACCGGCGATAGATCAGGCGTAGCTGGCGAATTTTCGCATCACGCTAGCGGCGCTGTGCCTGGCTTTAGCGTTGCATGATCGAGTTGACGTCTGACTGACGAATCTCTGCTGAGCGGCCTTCTTTATCTTCGTATTCGACCATGCCGGTACGTTGGTTGAGCATGGGTTTGTTGGTTGTAGTAATCCTGTCACCGTTGCCGGTACTGATAACGTATTCGCTGGAACAGGCGGTCATGAGGACGGCTGTTAAGGAGACGAGAGCGATAAGCGCTGCATGTTTCATGGTAGCCCCTCTATGCGTATCAAGCGTTCTGCAATCAGTTCATTACAGCTAGAGCATAGCTGGGTTTTGTAAAAAAACTGACGGCGAGACGTTGGCGCAACGCGGCTAGCCGGCTGCAACACTGCATAAATGAACGAAAGGGTGTTGATATAGGGGAGGGGTGTAGCGGGTCTGACTGTTGGGCTTTAGCACTCTGGCCGACCCTAAGGTCGGCCAGAAGAGGCACTATTAACGCTCGATGATTTCTTTCACGTCTGACTGCTTGACCTGGTTGTCATAGCCTTGCTCGTCTTCGTATTCGATCATTCCGGTATCTTCATCGATCTCGGGCTTCTCGTTACTTTGGATCATCTGTCCATCTTCGGTGCGGATAATGTGATCGTTTGAGCAACCGACAACACCAAGCATGGCAATGGCACCCAACGCGGTAAGTTTCCATAGTTTCATAATGACGTCCTCTCACTGTGGGTTGTGCAAAATGTACACACAGATGACCGGCTTATGTCATTAAAGGTTCAAATGTTGCGAGCATAGCGCGGTATTTCGTCGACTGTGTCACATTAAAGCGCTTATTTGTGTGTAAAAAATATACGATTTGCCGTCCCTGTTACTTGGGTTTGTTAGCGGGCTGAAGGCGTTCCAGCACGATCAGCCGCGCTGTTGCGCTGCTGTGGCAAGAGGGCGTTTGGGTTCGTTGCTACTGGGTGTCAGCGGTAGGCCGCTATATGAATAAGCACTATGGCTATGCGGCCAAGGTGAGCTATGGGGTAGCGTTCAGGCTGGTCAGGATTCTGATTGGCGCAGCGTTGAGGGTGCTGATGCTGAAAGTAGTGCCGTCACGCCCGAAAATACCGGGCGTGACGATTATGGTCATCGGGCTGCTGCTAGTCGCACTGGACCAAGCCTTGTGCGTCTCAGCTAGCCTTGACCCGTTGTAGTACGCGGCGGATAAAGGCACTGGTCACGTCTGGTTGGGTGATGGGCAACATGTGCCCCCCGTCAATCAGCTCAAGCTCGGCGCCGGGTAGCGCATCAACCAGCGCCTGACCTTGCTCCTGTGGGTTGAGAATCCGATCCTCGCGGCCATAGAGCACGGCAACCGGCAGTGACAGTGAACCGTAGGATTGCTGCATGGCAGGGAGCGAGTCCGGCACGGCGTGCATATCGGTCGAGGCGGATACAAACTGGCTCGGCCGCATGCCCAGATAACCACCGCCGCGAGTAGGGAAGTCCTTGGGTACTGCCTCGGGGCCAAAGACAATGTCCATGACCTTTTCCCGGTTGCGAATGGATAGCGGAATAGCCAGCGTCCAACCCACCAGTTTGCGTAGCCACATATAGGGAATGTTCAGCGCGGCGAAGGCCTTCGAGGTTTCGCTTGGCATGTGCGTGAGCGGCGAAACCAGCGCCAGGCCAGACACCTTGTCGGGGTAACGCAGCGCGGTCGCCAGTGCAACGGCTCCCCCCAGCGAGTGTCCGACCACCAAAGGCTTATCCAGCGCGAGGGCGTCGATCAACTCGGCTACGATATCGGCCTGTACGCCAAGGTCGGCAGAGGATCTGGGGTGGCGCACCGAGTAGCCGCTGCCAGGGCGATCGATAGCAATCACCCGGTGATCTTTGGCGATATCACCCAGCACCTGGTAGCCAAAGTTTTGCGCCACCCCACTGAGGCCGTGAATCATGACAACCGAGGGGCCCTGGCCTTGTTCCAGATAATGTATCTGGTTGCCGCGGATGTTGATGAACTTGCCTTCGGGCGGCAGGCCCGCCTCGACGCGTTTGCTGATGAACCAGGTGAACAGGAAAAGCCCGACCAGGACCAGCAGGATAATGATAACGATGGCGTTGAATAGATAGCTCACGATGTATTCCTTTTACCCTTGTGCGACCTTAGTCGTTGCTGGTTGCAATGCCCGGCAGCAAGCGCCAGTAATTGACCGGTAGTAGCCGTTCCAGCCAGGAAACAATGCGCGCGTCGTTACCGACCAGAACCCGCGCTTTGTCCCGCTCGATACCGCGCAGGATGATGTGCGCAGCCTTGCTTGGTGGCATCCGCAGCAGACGCTGTGCGCGGGCAAGTTTGGCCTGCCACTGGGCTTCAGTTTCGCCTTCGGGTGAGCGTGCACTGCTGGCGATGGCGGTTGCTACGCCACCCGGATGCACCACGGTCACGCCAACGGAGGTGTCTTTCAACTCGAGACGCAGGGCGTTGGAAAAACCGCGCACTGCAAACTTACTAGCGCAGTAAGCGGTCTGGCCGGCTGGTGTGATCAGCCCAAACAGGCTGGATATGTTGATAACGCGCGCCGCCGGGCGTTGCTTGAGTAGCGGCAGGAAAGCGCGACACATGCAGACAACAGCGTCGAAGTTGATCGACATCAGCCAGTCAAAATTCTCGGTGGAGACCTGGTCAAAGTTGCCGCCGAGCGCGACACCGGCATTATTGATCAGCAGATCTACCTTGCCATGCTCGGCCATGACGGCCTCGGGCAGCGCAGCGACGGCCTCGCGATCTGCTACATTCAGGCGGTGCTCACTGACCCTGACGCCCAGCGCACGAGCTTGTGCGGCTGTTTCGGCGAGGGCATCGGTGTTCAGGTCGGCCAGTGCCAAATGGCAGTTTTTTTGCGCCAGGGCTAAAGCCAGAGCGCGACCAATTCCGCTCCCGGCACCGGTTAATACGGCAACACAGTCGTTGATCTGCATGTTTTATTATCCTTGTTATTGAAACTGCATCACGCCGTCATCCACCCGGCCGTACTGGATGGTCATTTTGTCCGCCAGGTAATTTTGATGGACCTGCCACGGCTTACGATCACCCTGCTTGGGCAGCATGCCTTCGGCGCGCTGTACATAGCCAGAGGTGAAGTCCAGGAACGGCTGCACGTTAACCGCTGGATCGCGACGCGGCACCGCCATGCGATAACCCTTGCTGTCCATGTAACGCAGCAGGCGACAGGTGTAGTTGGACGTCAGCTCGGCCTTGAGCGTCCAGGAGGCATTGGTGTAACCGAAGGTGAGTATCAGGTTGGGAATGTCGCTCAGCATCATGCCCTTGTAGGACATGCGCTCGCCAAAAACGACGTCTTCGCCGTCGACCTTGATCTGTACGTCGCCCATGGCGTTCAGCTTCAAACCGGTAGCGGTAACAATGATGTCGGCTTCCAGCTCTTCACCTGAAGTCAGACGTATACCTTTCTCGGTGAAAGACTCGATGGTGTCGGTCACGACCGAAGCGCGGCCAGCACGAATGTCATGAAATAGATCGCCATCGGGTACCGCGCACAGGCGTTGATCCCAGGGCTTGTAGGAGGGCGTGAAGTGCTTCATATCAATGCCTGCACCGACCTGTGCCTTGGCCATCTGCAGCAGTCGATCCTTGAACATGTCAGGCTTGTTGCGCGCGATGCGGTAAAAGAAGGAGCCAACGAGTACGTTTTTCCAGCGCGTGAGGCGGTGCGCGGTTGGCATAGGTAGCCATTTTTGCAACGACTGGGCAATGCCATCACTAAGCGGACGACTCACTACATAGCTGGGTGAGCGCTGCAGCATGGTGACATGCGCGGCTGTTTGGGCCATGGCCGGAACCAGAGTGACTGCGGTGGCGCCGCTGCCGATAACAACCACGCGCTTGCCGGCGTAGTCCAGGTCAGTTGGCCAGAATTGCGGATGTACTATCTGGCCAGCAAACGCCTGCTCATTGGGGAATTCCGGTCGGTAGCCCTCATCGTAACTGTAGTAACCAGCGCAGACCGACAGCAGGCGGGCCTGAAAGGACTCCTCCTGCTCATTGCCTTGTGCATCCGTGGCAATGGCGGTTACCGTCCACAGCGCCGCGTCGCTGGACCAGCTGGCATGGGTAACCTTGCGCTTGAAGCGGATGTTGTGGGTGATGCCTGATTCGTCGGCAAGATCTTCAATGTAATCCTTGATGTCAGCACCGTCGGCTATCGCCTTACGATGGGTCCAGGGCTTGTAGCTGTAGCTCAGGGTGTACATGTCGGAGTCGGAACGAATACCCGGATAACGAAACAGATCCCAGGTACCGCCGATGGCGTCGCGGCGCTCAAGGACGCGGTAACGTTTGTCGGGGCACTGGTCGGTCAACGCGCGGGCAGCGCCGATACCAGATAACCCGGCACCAATAATCAAGACGTCCAGCGGGGCAGGTGCAAATTGTTGTTGTAATGCGCTCATGGTCATATCCCTGCTATAGGTTGTGGTGACAATCTAGATTGTCATATATGATTTGGCAATACCTATTGTCAGAATTCACTTCATGAATACAGCCACTACTGCCAAGCGTCGTTATCGCGGGTCCGCCGTTGAAGAGCGCCGCGCGCAACGCCGTCAGCAATTGATTGATGCCGCCATCGAGGTATACGGCAGTAACGGCTACCGTCATTCCGGCGTCAAGCAGGTATGTGATGCGGCAGGGCTAACCCAACGCTATTTCTATGAATCGTTCGGTCACAGCGATGAGCTATTGATTGCTGCCTATGAACAGGCCGCGCGCAGCGTGCGCGAAAGCAATATGGCTGCCGCAGAAGCGGTGGGCAGTGATCGGGTGGTCAGAAGCCGGGCCATGTTGTTTGACTACTTTCAAAAGATGAAAGATGAGCCCAATCTGGCACGCCTGCTGCTGACCGATATTCGGGGCATTAGCCCGCAGGTGGATCGTGCGATTGATGATGCCTTGCGTGCCAGCAGTGATGACATGACGCGTGCGCTAGCCAAGCCCGGGCAACAGTTTGATGAAATGTTGCAGGCGGGTATTTTGGGCGGCGTTATCCATATTGCGCTGCACTGGATGGCCAGGGGGTGTGACGTGCCGGTAGAGCAGGTCACTGAAACCGCTCTCAAACTGGGTGTGGCGTTGCTGGACTAGCGTCTTTGTTCTGTCTGGTCAGCATCGCCGCCTGAACGTCAGGCATAAAAAAGCCCCGCATCAAGCGGGACTTTTTTTCGGGCCTGTTATCAGACCTGAGCGACCGGAATGGACGCTGCAGCTTTCTGGTAAGACTCGATTTCGTTGAAGTTCATGTAGCGATAGACGTCAGCCGACATGCTGTCGATCTGTGCGGCGTAGCCCATGTATTCCTCAACGGTCGGCAGCTTGCCCAGAATAGAGGCAACCGATGCCAGCTCGGCAGAGGCCAGGAAGACGTCAGCGCCATCACCCAAACGGTTCGGGAAGTTCCGTGTGGAGGTGGAGACAACAGTCGACTTGGCAGCAACGCGCGCCTGGTTACCCATGCACAGCGAGCAGCCGGGCATTTCCATGCGTGCGCCAGCTTTGCCGTAGATGCCGTAGTAGCCTTCTTCGGTCAGCTGGTACTGATCCATCTTGGTTGGCGGAGCCAGCCACAGACGGGTCGGTAGAGCGCCTTTGTTCTTCTCAAGCAGCTTACCAGCGGCGCGGAAGTGACCGATGTTGGTCATGCACGAACCGATAAAGACTTCATCGATTTTCTGGCCAGCAACGTCAGACAGCAGACGAGCATCGTCTGGATCGTTAGGTGCGCACAGAACCGGCTCTTTAATATCAGCCAGATCGATTTCGATCACGGTTGAGTACTCGGCGTCAGCGTCAGCTTTCATCAGCTTGGGATCGGCCAGCCATGCTTCCATGGCCTGAGCACGACGCTCAAGGGTGCGTGGGTCCTGGTAGCCGTTGGCAATCATCCAGCGCAGCAGGACGATGTTGGACTTCAGGTACTCGGCAACCGACTCTTCGCTCAGGTTGATAGTACAACCGGCAGCGGAGCGCTCGGCAGAGGCGTCAGACAGCTCGAATGCTTGCTCGGCAGTCAAATGCTCCAGACCTTCGATCTCGAGGATGCGGCCAGAGAAGATGTTCTTCTTGCCTTTCTTCTCGACGGTCAGGTGACCTTGCTGGATCGCAAAGTAAGGGATCGCATGTACCAGATCACGCAGGGTGATACCGGGCTGCATTTTGCCCTTGAAGCGAACCAGAACGGATTCCGGCATGTCCAGCGGCATAACGCCAGTAGCTGCGGCGAAGGCAACCAGGCCAGAACCGGCAGGGAAGGAGATACCCATCGGGAAGCGAGTGTGTGAGTCACCACCGGTGCCGACGGTGTCGGGCAGCAGCATGCGGTTCAACCAGCTGTGGATGATGCCGTCACCGGGACGCAGCGCAACGCCACCACGGTTGTGGATGAAGTCGGGCAGGGTGTGGTGAGTGGTCACGTCGATTGGCTTGGGGTAAGCCGCAGTGTGACAGAAAGACTGCATAACCAGATCAGCCGAGAAGCCAAGGCAAGCCAAGTCTTTCAGCTCGTCGCGGGTCATCGGGCCAGTGGTGTCCTGAGAACCCACGGTGGTCATCTTCGGTTCGCAATAGGTGCCGGGGCGAATGCCTTCGACGCCACATGCCTTGCCGACCATCTTCTGCGCCAGGGTATAACCCTTGGTGCTTTCAGCGGGCGGTACTGGCTTACGGAACAGATCAGAAGGAGACATGCCCAGTTCGGCACGGGCTTTTTCGGTCAGACCACGACCAATGATCAGCGGAATACGGCCGCCAGCGCGGACTTCATCCAGCAGAACCTGGGTTTTCAGTTCGAAGGTGGTGATGACTTCGTCAGTACCGTGCTTGCAGACTTTGCCTTCGTACGGATAAACGTCGATCACGTCGCCGGTGTTCATTTCGGAAACATCGAACTCGATCGGCAGTGCGCCAGCATCTTCCATAGTGTTGTAGAAGATAGGTGCGATCTTGTTACCGAAGCAGAAGCCGCCAGCGCGCTTGTTGGGCACATACGGGATGTCGTCACCGAAGAACCACAGTACGGAGTTGGTAGCAGACTTGCGTGAAGAACCAGTACCCACAACGTCGCCAACGTAGGCAACCGGGAAGCCATTGGCTTTCAGTTCTTCAATTTGCTTCAGCGGACCAGTAACGCCTTGCTCCATTGGCTCGATGCCTTCACGGGCCATTTTCAGCATAGCCAGTGCGTGCAGCGGGATGTCGGGGCGTGACCAGGCGTCAGGTGCTGGCGACAGGTCGTCCGTGTTGGTTTCGCCGGTGACCTTGAATACGCTCAGGCTGATTTTGTCAGCCAGCGTTGGGCGATTGGTGAACCACTCGCCGGCAGCCCAGGATTGCATGACGGCTTCAGCGTTGGCGTTGCCTTTCTTGGCGCGGTCAGCAACGTCGTGGAAAGCATCAAACATCAGCAGCGTGTGCTTCAGTTCTTTTGCGGCAGCTGAGGACAAATCAGCATCATCGAGCAGCTCAACCAGAGTGGCGATGTTGTAACCGCCCTGCATGGTGCCGAGCAGTTCAACAGCGCGCAGTTTGGTCAGTAGTGGGGAAGTTGCTTCGCCTTTGGCGACGGCGGAAAGAAAGCCGGCCTTGACGTAAGCGGCTTCGTCAACGCCCGGTGGGACGCGGTTGGTAAGCAGATCAAGCAGGAACTCTTCTTCGCCAGCTGGCGGGTTCTTCAGCAGATCTACCAGACCAGCGGTTTGTTCAGCGTTCAGCGGCTGAGGCACGATACCCAGGGCCGCGCGCTCTTCAACGTGTTTGCGATAGGCTTCAAGCACAATTATTACCCTCATCAGTCTGTTCCGTACATGACAGAACGGTCATCCTCTCGGATCCCGGGAAGCACTGAATAAGCATCTTGGATAAAGGGAGTTATTCAGTGCTTCCCTGTATGCCGACAATAAGACTGGTACAAACGAACGCCCGATATAGTGGGGGGCAACCTGGGTAACTGGGTTGGCAGATACGGAACGGGTTGCGGGCAAACGCCTGAGACACAGCCCTTACGGCGGGGTGATTCTACAGTAAGCAGGGGGGTAAGTTAAGTTATGGATGCATTCTTGCCACGTTGCGATGCTGACCGGACAGTCTCATTGGGAATAGGCCGTGGCTGGTTTAGTATAGACGCTCGCCCGATTCGCCTAGCTGACTCAGAGAAACCGGATGTCCGATCTGCCTGACTACACTCGTACTACGCCTTGTATAGGCCTTTGCTCTACCGTCTATGGGGATCTGGTGTGCCGTGGTTGCAAACGTTTTAGCCACGAAATTATTGACTGGAATCGCTACGATCATCAGCAAAAGGCAGCGGTCTGGCAGCGGTTGGAGCAATTGCTTGAGCAAGTGGTGCTGTCACGTATTGAGGTTGTGTCAGTGGTGGCGCTGCATGGCGCACTGGAGCGACTGCAGATAAAAGCACCGCGAGAGGCTTCCTTGGCATTGCAGGTGCTGCGATTGATTCCTCGCCTGCAGGACGATGGCCTGGAAACGAGTGGTTTGCGATTGCGTCGGCATTGTGCGGGCCTGAGCCTGAAGCAGTTGCGCGATGAATTGGATTCGGCCTACTTCGACCTGTCCAGCGCTTACCATGAGCGCCGTATCGGCACTGCAGGGTAAGCGCGAACGCTCAGGTCTACTTTTCCAGCAATGATTCCAGATGATCGAGTGTGTCGTCGGGCTTGAGCACCAATACATCGGTATTGAGCTGATCAAGCACGACTTCGGCGGTATTGCCAATCAGCGCGCCGGCAATGCCTTTGCGGCCAACGGTGCCGATCACGGTAACGCTAGCGCCAATCTTGTTGGCAACGAAGGGGATCAGCGTGTCTGCTGGTCCTTCATCAATGTGCAGGCGGTCCTGGGTGATTGCATACTTGTTCAGGTACTCCGCGGAGGCATCCTGATAACTGCAGGCGATAGTTTCGCGCAGCTGAAAGGTCGGGTCGGCAGAGGACAGCATGGGCGCCGGGTGAGCACTGATCAGATGCAGTGCGCCGTCGATCATCTCGCTTATCTCGGCAGCGTGGCTAACGATGGTGTCGTGCAGCACGTGGTGCTGATCGTCGTGGTTGCCCAGGTCGATGGCGGCCAGTACATTGCCCTTGATCCAGCTCTCGCTGTTTTTCACCATCAATACCGGCGCGGGACAGTAGCGCAGTAACTTCCAGTCTTCAGGGGTAAGTAGCGCCTTGCGCAGCGCGCTATCGCGCAGGTGTTGCTTGACTACCAAGCCACAGCCCTCACGCACTACGGTGCGATTGATTGTTTCGGTAAGCCCGTTGTGCCAGCTTTGGCTAAAGCCACAGGTGATCCCTGCCGCTTTCATCTGATCGGCTAGCTCCTGCAGCAGCGGCGTATAGTCTTCGCGATTCTCGCAAACCAGCAGATGCAGTTCGGATTCGATGAAACTCGCAATCAATGATGCGCGCTTTAAAGCAACCTGCTCGGTCTGCGATGGATCAATGACAACCAGAATACGTTTGACTGCTTGCATGGCGTTCTCCTTGTTTTAGCCTGTGGCGGTAACTGTGTGTCTGGCTTCAATGTAGCCCGTTTTCACTGCGATAGCATTGATTCAAGTCTATACAGGCGGCTGATAACACTGCCCAAACAGGTATACTGTGCCGCATTAATACTGCCACGAACAGATTGCCATGCTGCCCGATGAACTTGTTGCCTTTTTACCCTGTGCCACCCCGGATGCCTGGGTTGAGCAAGCGCTTGCCCACCCGCAGGAGCTGCTGATTGATCATGCAAATTGCGAGAAAAAAGCGGCCTCGACTGCACTTAATCTGATGTTTCGCTATATAGATAAGCCGGATCTGCTGCAGAAAATGTCGCGCCTGGCGCGTGAAGAGTTGCGCCATTTCGAGCAGGTGATAGCGCTAATGACCAAGCGCGGGGTGACGTACCGTGGGTTATCTGCCAGCCATTACGCGCAGCGCTTGCGTCAGCATGTGCGGACCGTGGAGCCAGGGCGGCTGGTTGATACCCTTATTGTTGGCGCCTTTATTGAGGCACGTTCCTGTGAGCGTTTTGCCAAGCTGGCCCCGCATCTGGACGAGGAGCTTGGCGATTTCTATCGGTCGCTACTGAAGTCCGAAGCGCGGCATTATCAGGACTATCTGAAGCTGGCGCATAGCTACGCCGCTGGCCCTATCGATGACCGAATTGCGCTCTTTTCCGAGCAGGAGGCGCAGGCGGTGCTGGCCGATGACCAGGAGTTTCGTTTTCACAGTGGTGTGGCGGCCTGATAGGCTGCAACATTATCGCGATCATGCCGCCTATGGCATGGCTGCTTTCTCTTAATTGCGGGAGTGATTTAATGCATCAGCGCCACGCCAGAAACCGCCGCTTTACCCCTATTGCTTGCATGATACGCACAGCGTTTGCCGCTTGGGCACTGTTGGGTGCTGCTGGCAGCATGGCCGCGGAGAATGTCTGTGAACGTGTTGTCGTGACCGGCAATCCAGACTATCCGCCGATTATCTGGGCGCCGGAGCAGGGCGAGCAGGCGTTAACCGGCGTGGCGGTGGAGATGCTGCAGTCGGCGCTGGCGGCGAGCGACATCAAGGTGGAAGTGCTGAATATGGGGACGCGTGCCAAGGCGCTGGCGGCGGTGGAAAGCGGTCAGGTTGATATTATGGCAGGGCTGTTCATGTCGCGTGAACGCTTAGCGAGTATGGACTATGTCTACCCCGCGATCATGGATGTGCCTAGCGTCTTCTTTGTTCGTCGTGGTGCCGCTTTTGCTTACACCGGCTGGCAGGATTTGCGCGGCAAGCGCGGTGCTGCGCAGGAAGGCAGTCGCTTTGGTCTGTCGTTTGATACCTATGCCAAGGACAACCTTGCGCTGGAACGGGAGGCAACGGGCGAAGCTGCGTTGCGTAAGCTGTTGGCGGGTAAGCTCGACTACGTTGTGCTGGAGCGCTACCAGGGGCTGGCGCTGGCTCAGCAAATGGGCGTGGATGAGCAATTGGATACGCTGGAGGGTTCTTTTATCAATGCGCCTCTGTACTTCGGCATATCGCATAACTCGGTCTGTAACTCGCCGGATCTGCGTGCAGCGCTGGCATTGGGTATGCAGGAGCAGGCTCAGCGTAATGAAGGTCGTCGCTTGCTCGATAAGTATCGTGGCATCTGGGCTGCGCCCTTCATGCCTGCGGTCGAACCGGCAGCTGAAATTCCGCTGGAAGAGTAACAAAAAGCCTTACAGTCTGTTTGCTGCTAATCTGTACTGGTCATCTGTGTTGTATCTGTCACTGTTGCGGTGCTGCCTGGGTCGTTAAGCTGCAACGTTATCCATATATTCAACGTGGGCGTTTATGCCGGGAGGGCAAACGCAATGACCAGTCTGCTGTACCAGAAAATCGCCAGCCAGTTGGCTGAAGACATCCAAAGCGGCGTATATCAGCCGGGTGAGCGGGTGCCTTCGGTGCGAAAGCTTAGTACACAGAAAGGGGTGAGCCATGCGACCGTGCTGCAAGCTTACGCCACGCTGGAAGATCAGGGGCTGATTCATGCTCGACCACAGTCCGGCTATTACGTACACCAAACTCCCGCACTGACCGCACCCACGCCGGCTATTGCGCGGGTGGAAGCACCCTACGCAGTAACGCGCAGCAGTATCATCACCGAGATTCTGCTCCAGGCGCGTCGAGACGGCGTTATTCCTTTGGGCGCTGCGGTGCCATCCAGTGAGTTCTTACCGCTGCGCGCCTTGCATCAGCAAATGAGCAAGGTGACCCGTTTCCATGCCCAGAAAGCCTTCAGCTATACCTTTAGCCCCGGTTACGAGCCGCTGCGCCGTCAGGTTGCCATCCGCATGCGCGATGCCGGGGCGGTTATTGATCCCGCTAACGTCGTCATTACCAACGGGTGCGTTGAGGCATTGCAGCTGTCATTACGCGCAGTCACCAAGCCGGGTGATCTGATTGCGACGGAATCGCCCAGTTATTATGGGCTGGTTCAGCTGTGTGAGCTGCTGGACCTCAAGGTGGTAGAAATTCCATCTGATCCGGACACCGGCTTGAGCCTGGAAACGCTGCAGTCCGCGCTCGATCAGTGGCCAATCAAGGCGCTGGTATTGACCTCCAGGGCGGGCAACCCGATGGGAGCAACCATGCCTGAGCACCGGCAGCGCAAGCTGGTTGCGATGATGGCGCGGCGTAATTTGCCGGTCATTGAAGACGATATTTATGGTGAGTTGATGTTTGATCACGGCCAGTCAAAGGCGCTCAAAGCCTTTGATTGCTCGGATACGGTGATCTATTGCTCGAGCTTTTCAAAAACCATTTCGCCTGGCTTGCGCGCTGGCTGGTTGATCACCAAGCGCTACCAGGAGCAGATCGAGAAGCTGCAGACATTCACCACATTGTCAGCCTGCAGCGTGAGTCAAATGGCGGTCGCGGCCTATCTGGAGAACGGGGGGTATGATCGGCATCTTCGCCACATCCGTCAGGAGTACTGCAAGAACCTGAGCCTGTTTCAACTGGCAGTGCAGCAGTTCTTCCCGGAGGGTACCCAGATTACGCGGCCCAAGGGCGGGTTTATTCTCTGGATCAGTCTGCCGGGCGGGGTTGATACGCTGACGCTATTCAATCGTGCCTTGCAGCACAATATCAGTATCTGTCCGGGGGTCGTATTCAGTAATTCGGATCAGTTCAATCATTGCTTGCGCTTGAATTGCGGCATTCCCTGGAACCGGGCGGCAGAGCAGGCGGTAATGACCTTGGGCGTGCTAGCCAAGCAGTTGCTGCAGGAGCTAGAGCCAGTTGAGCGGGGCGTTGAGCTGGAAGGTATAAGAAAGGTGTCGTGATTTATATCAGGTTCTTATGAGGCTTATTTAAAGTAATTAAATAAAAAAGGCAGCCGGTAAAAGGCTGCCTTTTTCGTTATCCCTCAATGCTTTAATGCTGCGCTGCGGCTGCCTCGCGTGCCTTGAGGTATTGGCGCTTCAGTTGCTGTGACAGCTCAATGATCTGTTCGCGCATCCAGCGGTTGGCTGGGTCCTGATCCGTGCTCTCGTGCCAGAACAAGTGGGTTTCAATCGCTGGCACGTCGTCAATCGGCAAGACAGTCCAGTGCAGATCGTGGCGTTCGGCAAAGCGCTCGTGCACGGTCAGCACCATATCAGTCGATTCCAGTACTGGTGGCGCCATCTGGTAATGCTGCGAGCGCATGACTACGCGGCGCTGAATGCCCATTTTGCCAAGAGCCAGATCAACGTGACCCAGGCCATTGCGACGACTGGAGATATGGATATGTGACTGCGCCAGATAATCATCAAGCGTGATCTTGTCCTTCTTCGCCAGCGGGTGCCCCTTGCGCATAACGCAGACGTGGCGATCTTCAAACAGCTTGACGTGGCGCACCTGGGTATCGGTGTTGAGTGGTGCGTCAATGGCAAAGTCCAGGCGCCCGGCAGCCAGTTCCTTGGTCGTTTCCCGACGCTTGATCAGGAAGCTGTCTATATTGATGTTGGGCGCCATGCGGCGAATGCGGCCAGCCAGGTGCGGCAGAATGACAGCTTCAGTGAGGTCCGTCATGCTGATGCGATAGGTTTTGGTGGCCTGTTCCGGCACGAAACTACGACTTTCCTGCACCGATACGCGCAGCAGCTGCAGTGCACTACGAACCTGGGTGATGATGTTCTGCGCCATTGGCGTCGGCACCATACCCTGCGCGGTGCGAACAAACAGCGGGTCATTAAAGGTTTCACGTAGACGAGCCAGTGCGTTACTGACTGCCGGCTGGGTGATGCCGACAATTTGCCCGGCGCGGGTGAGGTTGGCTTCTGTATAGATTGCGTCAAACACAATGAACAGATTCAGGTCGACCTTACTGAGGTTCATCGCAACTTCCTTACTAAGATGGCTCAAGACGATACAAACAGGTCTGCGGACGAGTGAAGTATATATTGCTTATGAATGTTAATACACGACAAAAATAGGTTAGATAAATCGAGCTATGTCATCTAGCATTTTCATCGTCGATACCCAACAAGCAAAGGCAACCAATATGGATTTCGGATATTCCCCCAAGGTTAAAGATCTGCGCGAGCGTGTAGACGCTTTCATGCAGGAGCATGTTTTTCCGGCTGAGGCCATCTTTCACGAGCAGGTTGCCGAGGGCGATCGCTGGCAGCCTACCGCCATCGTGGAAGAACTGAAAGTCAAGGCGCGGGCCGCGGGCTTGTGGAACCTGTTCCTGCCCGAATCCGAGCTGGGTGCTGGTTTGACCAACCTCGAATATGCGCCACTGGCTGAGCTGATGGGCCGGTCCGGTCTGGCGTCTGAGGCATTCAACTGCAGCGCGCCTGATACCGGTAATATGGAAACCATCGTTCGCTACGGTAACGAAGAGCAGAAAGAGCGCTGGGTCAAGCCGCTGCTGGCGGGTGAGATTCGCTCCTGCTTCGGTATGACCGAGCCAGGTGTTGCTTCTTCCGATGCAACCAATATGCAGGCCAATGCTCGTCGTGAAGGTGATGAGTGGGTGATCAATGGTCGCAAGTGGTGGACCTCCGGTGCCTGTGACCCACGTTGCAAGGTCATGATCTTTATGGGTCTGACTAATCCCGATGCGCCACGCCACCAACAGCACTCGATGATTCTGGTGCCAATGGATGCGCCCGGTTTGAAAGTTATTCGTCCGTTGCCGGTATTTGGTTACGACGATGCGCCGCACGGCCACGCTGAAGTGCTGCTGGAAAACGTACGCGTTCCTTATGAAAACGTATTGCTGGGTGAAGGTCGCGGTTTTGAAATCGCTCAGGGTCGTCTTGGGCCAGGTCGTATTCACCACTGCATGCGCTCTATCGGTGCTGCAGAACGTGCACTGGAACTGATGTGCCGTCGCTCGGTTGAGCGTGAAGCCTTCGGTAAGCGCTTGGCACAGTTGGGCGGCAATATCGATCTGATCGCCGAATCACGTATCGAGATCAACCAAGCTCGCCTGTTGACCCTGAACGCGGCTTACATGATGGATACCGCAGGTAACAAGGTTGCCAAGAGCGAAATCGCTCAGATCAAGGTTGTAGCGCCTAACGTGGCTCTGCGCGTGATCGATCGTGCGATTCAGATGCACGGTGGTGCGGGTGTATCGGAAGATACGCCGCTGGCGCACATGTACGCCATGCAGCGCACGCTGCGCTTGGCTGACGGCCCGGATGAGGTTCACCGTGCCGCCATCGGCAAGCATGAGCTGGGCAAGTACATGTCCCGTTAAGCAGTCTGCGATAACAAAAACCCGCTCCTAGTGAGCGGGTTTTTTGTGTCTACGAGTAAGTTAAATCTGGTTGGATACGATACCCGAAAAGCAGACGCAGCAACGCTCACCCGAAATAACAATCCGGATGAAGCGGCGGGTTTAACGTTGCTGTAGCCGAGCGGAGGAGGGTGCGCGGCCGGGCTGACTGATTAGCGGGCGCGGTAGGTGATGCGACCTTTAGTCAGGTCGTAGGGCGTCAGTTCAACGCGAACCTTGTCACCTGTTAGGATGCGGATGTAGTTTTTGCGCATCTTGCCTGAAATGTGGGCAGTCACGACGTGGCCGTTTTCCAGTTCAACTCGGAACATGGTGTTCGGCAGGGTGTCGATGATGGTGCCTTCCATTTCAATACTGTCTTCTTTCGCCATTAAGCAATGACCTCTTGGGTTTGTTCACAGGCGGGCGTTTAAATATTAATACCCGCAAAAAAGGTGAGCAATTGTGCCTGAAAAACTGCCAAAGCGCCAAGTTTGACGGACTTTTTTTAATAGGGGGTGTGCTTCAGGTGCGGCGCAAGGCAATTAAGTCAGGCGTACCCAGCGTTGGTTGACCAGCATTTCGATGGGGCGGTACTCGGTCTTGTAATTCATCTTGCGGCAATCCTTGATCCAATAACCCAGATAAACCGAATCCATTTCCAGGTCGCGGGTGTGCTGGATTTGCCAGAGAATCGCGAAGCGTCCCAGGCTGCGCTTGTGTTCCTGTGGATCAAAAAAGGTATAGACAGCCGAAATGCCGTTGACCATCTGGTCGGTAACAGCCACTGCCAACAGTTTGTTGTCCGGGTCGCGAAAGGTGAAAAAACGACAAAAATTCCAGTCCTTGACCAGAAATGATTGGAACTGATCGCGGCTGGGCGGGTACATATCGCCGTCAGCGTGCCGTGCACAGATGTAGCGTTGATAGAGATCGTAGATCTCGTCGCTGGGTTCCGGGCTGGCTTCCGTTACGTGCAGGTCGCGATTTTTCTTCAGGATACGTTTCTGCTGCGAGTTGGGCTCAAATTCAGCAACGGGTATGCGCGCCGGTATGCAGGCGTTACAGGCGCGGCAATGCGGGCGGTAGAGATGGTCACCGCTGCGGCGAAAGCCCATTTCCGAGAGCTCGCTGTAGGTTTCGACATCCAGCGGCTGCTGTGGATCAAGAAACAGGGTGGTGGCCTGCTCGCGCGGCAGGTAGCTGCAGGGGTGGGGATGTGTCGCGTAAAACTTGAGTTGAGACAAGTCGGTCATGGTCTGGCTCCCGGCGGCTTGTGATTCAGTATAGGGCCGCCGAGCAGAGCCATCAAAGACTGATTGTGTTTACTCTGGGCTGAGCGGCCGCCAGTTGGATGGCGCCTGCTGCGGGCATAGCGTTGCTAGCTGCTGCAGAAAACCTGCCCGGGGTAGACTGCGAGCGCCCAAGCTGAACAGGTGGTCGGTGGGCATCTGGCAGTCAATCAGCATAAAGCCGCATGCTGATAAATGCTGCGCCAGGCTGATGAAGGCCAATTTAGATGCGTTGGTGCGGAAGCTGAACATCGACTCGCCAAAAAAGGCGCGGCCGAGTGCCAGGCCATAGAGGCCACCAACCAGTTCGCCGTTGTCCCACACTTCCACCGAGTGCGCGTGGCCCAGTGTGTGCAGTTGTGTATAGGCACTCTGCATGGCTGGCGTAATCCAGGTGTCATCAGTGTCGCGTCTCGGCGCAGCGCAGGCGGCCATCACGGCAGGGAAGTCCTGATCCATGGTGACCTTGAAGGTGGTTTGGCGCATGAACTTGCGCATGCTGCGTGAGATGTGCAGTTCGGCGGGGGCTAACACGGTACGTGGATCGGGGCACCACCAGAGAATGGGCTGTCCAGTCGCGTACCAGGGGAATATGCCGTTTCTGTAGGCCGAGAGTAGTCGCTCTGGTGACAGGTCACCGCCGGCGGCCAGCAAGCCATTGGGTGACTGCATCGCGCGACGCGCCGGCGGGAAGTCTGTGCTGTGTGCATCCAGCCAGGTCAGTTGACTCATGGGCTCCTCAGGTGCGTTTCGTCGTTCAAATGGTTTATCAAAATAGCCTTATAAGTTATTGTCCTTCATACAGAAAGACAACCTGCCAGCGGGAACCAGTCGACCTATAAATGGTCAGGGTTAACGCTATTGTGCACTGTGATTGTGAAAAGCACTGGCAGAGGTCGTACAATAATCGCCTTAATCACGATGGAAGCTTCCGTTTTGAAGGATACAGCAGCCCAGAAGAACCCGATTGCGTGGCGAGAGCAACTCTCACTGCGATTGCGCGAAGGCGCCCTGTTGGCAATGATAGCGCTGTGCCTGTACTTGTGCATGGCGCTCTTTACTTACAGTTCCGCTGATCCCGGCTGGACCCGCAGCGCTGGGCCGGTAACGGTGCAGAATGCGGGCGGGCGGATGGGTGCCTGGATTGCCGATGTTTTATTGCTGACCCTGGGCTACCTGGCTTTTTTGTTTCCGCTGATTGTCGGCGTCAAGGTCTGGCAGATGTTTCAACGTCGCCACCTGCCTTTCGTTTGGAATGGCTGGCTGTTTTCCTGGCGTCTGATTGGTTTTGTGTTGACCCTGCTGGCGGGCACGGCATTGGCTGCGCTGCATGGTACGGCGCCCGAGCACTTCCCTGAAGGCGCGGGTGCAGGCGGTGTACTAGGGCAGCTGTTGAGCGACTTGGCGCGCCCGGTACTCAACATGCAGGGTAGTACCTTGCTGTTTCTGACGCTGTTCCTGTTCGGTATTACCGTCTTCACCAATCTGTCCTGGTTCCGGGTGATGGATCTGACGGGGCGCATTACCCTTGATTTGTTCGACCTGGTTAAACGTGCCTGGGTCCGCTGGCGTTCACGTCGCGCCGACGATCGCCTGCGGGATGACATCGCCGCGCCAAGGCCAGTGAAGGCCTCGTCAGCACGCCAGGAGCCCGCCTTTAGTGCGGAGGAGCAGCGCAAGGCCGATGCCTCACGCGCTCAGCGTCAGGAGGCTCAAGCCAAATACACCGCAGCGCGGGAAAGCCGCGTGCCGCCGGAAATTGTTCCGCTGGATACCAAACCAGCCGAGCCGAGTGTGCGTCTGCAGAAAGAAAAACAGTCCAAGCTCTTTACCGACAGTGTGGAGCCGGGCTCGTTGCCGCCGATTTCACTGTTGGACCCGGCTAGTAAAAGGACCAAGGGCTTTTCAGCTGAGTCGCTGGAAGGCATGTCGCGCCTGCTGGAAATCAAGTTGAAAGATTTCGGCGTTGATGCCGAAGTCGAGAAGGTGCAGCCAGGCCCGGTTATTACGCGTTTTGAAATTCAGCCAGCACCGGGCGTCAAGGTCAGCAAGATCTCCAATCTGGCCAAGGATCTGGCGCGCTCACTGGCGGTGATCAGTGTGCGGGTAGTGGAAGTGATTCCGGGCAAAACCACCGTAGGTATCGAGATACCCAACGAGGATCGCGAGATCGTTCGCTTGTCTGAGGTGCTGGAAACGCGGGAGTTTGATGACGCGCAATCTCCGGTCACCCTGGCTTTGGGGCATGACATTGGTGGCCATCCGGTGATGGCCGACCTGGCCAAGATGCCGCATCTGCTGGTAGCCGGTACCACTGGCTCCGGCAAGTCGGTCGGCGTTAACGCTATGCTGCTCAGTATTCTGTTCAAGTCTACGCCGGAAGAAGTACGACTGATCATGGTCGATCCGAAGATGCTGGAGCTGTCTATTTACGAGGGCATTCCGCACCTGTTGGCGCCCGTGGTCACCGACATGAAAGAAGCCGCCAACGCGTTGCGCTGGTGTGTGGCCGAGATGGAGCGGCGCTACAAAATGATGGCGGCGCTGGGTGTGCGTAACCTCGCCGGCTATAACCGCAAGGTGAAGGATGCCGAGAAGGCGGGTGCACCGCTGCGCGATCCATTGTATCGCCGTGAGAGCATGGAAGATGAGGCTCCGGAACTTGAAGCTCTGCCAGTGATCGTAGTGGTAATCGACGAATTCGCCGACATGATGATGATTGTTGGTAAAAAGGTCGAAGAACTGATTGCCCGTATTGCACAGAAGGCACGTGCGGCGGGCATTCATTTGATTCTGGCAACGCAGCGTCCTTCAGTGGACGTCATCACCGGTTTGATCAAGGCTAATATCCCGACCCGTATGGCGTTTCAGGTATCCAGTAAAATCGACTCGCGCACCATTCTTGATCAGGGTGGCGCTGAGCAGCTGCTGGGCCATGGTGACATGCTGTATATGCCGCCGGGGACCAGTTTGCCGGTTCGTGTGCATGGCGCCTTTGTCTCGGATGATGAGGTGCATCGCCTGGTTGAAGAATGGAAGAAGCGCGGTGCGCCAAACTACATTCAGGACATTCTTGATGGTGCCGATGATGGCGCGGGCAGTGGCGGCTATGAAGGCAGTGCAGATAGCGGTGACACCGAGGAAGATGCGCTTTATGACGAGGCTGTACGCTACGTAACTGAAAGTCGTCGGGCCTCGATCTCTTCGGTACAGCGCAAGCTGAAGATCGGTTATAACCGCGCCGCCCGTATGATTGAAGCCATGGAAATGGCGGGCGTCGTGACCTCAATGAGTACCAACGGCTCGCGTGAGGTGATTGCACCTCCGCCGGTCCGTGATTAACGGAGATTGTATCCACTATGTTGAAATCCTTGCTGCGCGGCCCTGTTTTGCTGCTGTGCGCCTGTGTGCTGGCTATGCCAACAATGGCCGCCGATACCGATCAGGAAAGCGCAGCCAAACGCTTGAATGAGCTGTTGTCCGCCGCCAACACCATGTCTGCTACCTTCTCGCAGATGACGCTCAGCTCCAATGGTTCAAGCCTGCAGGAAACCACCGGTCAGGTGACGCTGCAGCGTCCAGGCATGTTCCGCTGGCATACCGATGCGCCCTTGGAGCAAGTGCTGGTCTCCAACGGGAAAAAGATCTGGTTGTACGATCCGGATCTGGAGCAGGTCACCATCCAGGCGCTGGATCAACGCCTGACGCATACGCCCGCGTTATTGTTGTCTGGCGACGTCAGCACCTTATCCGAGAATTTTAGTATCAGCTGGCAGGAGGGCAGCACGGTCGATGATTTTGTGCTCTCGCCAAAAGCCAGTGACACTATGTTTGAGACGCTGCGTCTGTCGTTTCGCGACGGCGTCATCAACGATATGCAGCTGAATGATCCTATCGGTCAGCGTACCAATATTCTGTTTCAGGGCGTCAAGCTGAACGAGCCGGTGGACGCTGGCCAGTTCAATTTCACTATCCCGGAAGGGGTTGACGTCATCAGTGAGTAACGGCGGCCTGTTCGCTGCTCCCGCGCCACAGCAACCCCTGGCTGCGCGCATGCGGCCCAAGAATCTGGATGAATACTCCGGCCAGGCTCACATACTGGGCGCTGGCAGACCGTTGCGGGTGGCGTTGGAGCAGGGCGCGTTGCACTCGATGATTTTCTGGGGCCCTCCGGGCGTCGGTAAAACCACACTGGCCCGCTTGATTGCCAATCTGGCCGACGCGCATTTTGAAACTCTCTCGGCGGTGCTGGCTGGGGTTAAAGACATCCGCAATGCGGTTGATCTGGCGCGTCAGCAGTTTAGTCTTAATGGTCGCCAGACCATTTTGTTTGTCGATGAAGTCCATCGTTTTAATAAAGCGCAGCAGGATGCCTTTTTGCCCTATGTGGAAGATGGCACACTGCTGTTTATTGGCGCTACCACGGAAAACCCCTCGTTCGAGCTGAATAATGCATTGCTCTCGCGCGCTCGGGTATATGTGCTCAAGTCACTGGATAATGAGGCGCTGGATGGCTTGCTGGATCGCGCGCTCAGCGATGTTGAGCGGGGTCTGGGGCAGCACCAGTTGAGCCTTGAGCCGCAGGCCAGGCGTATTTTGCTCGATGCTGCTGACGGCGACGCAAGGCGCCTGCTTAACCTGCTGGAAATTGCTGCTGATCTGGCAGAGGCGGGCAGCACTATCGAAGCCGAGCTGGTCAGCGATTTATTGAACGATAGTCGCCGCCGTTTCGATAAAGGCGGTGAAGCGTTTTACGATCAGATATCGGCGCTGCACAAATCGGTGCGTGGCTCTAATCCGGATGCCTCTTTGTACTGGTTTGCACGCATGATTGATGGCGGTTGCGATCCTTTGTATATCGCGCGCCGGGTGGTACGCATGGCCAGTGAAGATATTGGTAATGCCGATCCGCGTGCGCTTACGCTGGCTCTCAATGCCTGGGATGTGCAGGAACGCCTGGGTAGTCCCGAGGGTGAGTTGGCGGTAGCGCAGGCCATCAGCTATCTCGCCTGTGCGCCGAAAAGCAACGCTGTGTACAATGCCTACAATGCGGCTATGCGAGACGTGGCCAGTCAACCTTCGCACGATGTGCCATTGCATTTGCGCAATGCGCCCACCAAGTTGATGAAGGAGCTGGGCTATAGCGAAGGTTATCGCTATGCGCACACTGAACCTGAAGCCTATGCAGCGGGTGAAGATTACTTCCCTGAGGCGCTGGAACCGCGAGCATACTATCAGCCGGTACCGCGCGGCCTGGAATTAAAAATCGGCCAGAAAATGAAGCACTTGCAGCAGCTTGATGAGGCGAGTGTTAAGAAGCGAAGGAAGCCGGTGGATGATTAAAGTAATGTTGGCGGTAGCCTTTGGCGGCGCGCTGGGTGCGTTGAGTCGCTTTGGCGTGGCGCAGTGGTCCATGCAACATTGGCCCAAAGCCTTTCCGCTACCTACGTTGATCGTAAACCTGCTGGGTTGCCTGTTGATCGGTATGCTGTACGGGCTGTGGTTGCAGCGTCCGGAATTATCTCCGCTGCTACGACAAACCCTCATGGTCGGTTTTTTGGGTGCTTTTACCACCTTTTCAACCTTCTCGCTGGACACCCTGAGGCTGTTGGAAAACGGCGAAGGGCTGCTGGCCATAACCTATATTTTGCTCAGCGTGTGCATTGGTCTGCTTGCCACCTGGGCCGGTCTGTCGCTGACGCGCTGAGCGTGCAGCACAGACTGCTAACTGACTACTGTTGAAGATGATTATTCATGCTTGATTCAAAACTGGTTCGTACCCAATCCGAGCAGGTTGCCGAACGTCTGGCAACCCGTGGCTATACCCTTGATCTGCAGCAGCTGGAGGCTCTGGAGTCGCGTCGTAAAGAAGTACAGACACGCACCGAGACTCTGCAGGCTGAGCGCAACAGTCGCTCCAAGTCGATTGGCCAGGCCAAGGCGCGTGGCGAAGATATTCAGCCACTACTGGCCGATGTCGATCGCATGGGCACTGAGCTGAGTGAAGCCAAGCAGCAACTCGACAGTATTCAGGTTGAGCTCGATGCGCTGATGATGGGCATACCCAACTTGCCGGCAGAAGATGTGCCGGTCGGCGCGAGTGAAGATGACAATGTTGAGGTCCGCCGCTGGGGCACTCCGCGCGAGTTCGATTTTGACGTGCAGGATCACGTTGCTCTGGGCGAGCAGCACGGTTACCTCGATTTCGAGACCGCGGCCAAACTCTCAGGCGCGCGTTTTGCGATCATGCGTGGGCCGATCGCCCGGCTGCACCGTGCGCTGGCGCAGTTCATGCTCGACTTGCACATCAACGAGCACGGCTATGAAGAGGTGTATACGCCTTATCTGGTGCATGCTGATGCGCTGCAGGGCACGGGTCAGCTGCCCAAGTTCGAAGAGGACTTGTTCAAGATCGTGCGCGGTGAAGACCAGCGCGACCTGTATCTGATCCCGACTGCCGAGGTATCGCTGACCAACATCATCAGCCAGAGCATCATTGTGGCGGATCAACTGCCCATCAAATTCACCGCACACACGCCTTGTTTCCGCAGCGAAGCAGGCTCTGCCGGACGTGATACCCGCGGCATGATTCGTCAGCATCAGTTCGACAAGGTCGAGATGGTTCAGGTGGTTCGCCCCGACGAGTCCGAGGCAGCCCTGGAGGCCTTGACCGGCCACGCCGAGGACGTGCTGCAGCGGCTTGAGCTGCCTTATCGTACTTTGGCGCTCTGTACCGGTGATATGGGCTTTAGTGCGGTTAAAACCTACGACCTGGAGGTCTGGGTGCCGAGCCAGGGCAAGTACCGCGAAATATCGTCCTGCTCCAACTGTGGGGACTTCCAGGCGCGTCGCATGCAGGCGCGCTGGCGTAACCCGGAAACCGGCAAACCCGAGCTGGTACATACGCTCAATGGCTCAGGCCTGGCTGTCGGCCGTACGCTGGTCGCTATCCTGGAGAACTACCAGCAGGCGGACGGCAGTATTGATATTCCGGTTGCGCTGCGCGGCTACATGGGCGGTATCGAGCGCATCGCCTGATAGTACTTCCTGTCCGGGCGCTACTCAGATGCGCCCGGTTATCAGCTGCGTAACTGCGCTTGTTTTCTGCCTATGAGGTTGCTGTATGGAATATTTGCCCCTGTTTCACAACCTGCGTGAACGTCAGGTGCTGGTTGTTGGCGGCGGTGAAATAGCGCTGCGCAAGTCACGCCTGCTGTCAGAGGCGGGCGCGCGGCTAAAGTTGGTGGCGCCGGAGATAGAGCCAGAGTTGCAAACGCTGGTGGAGCAGGGCGGCGGCAGCTGTGAGTTGCGCGGCTATCATGCAGATGATGTGAATGATGTTGTACTGGTTATTGCCGCGACCGATGATGAGGCGCTGAATGCTCAGGTTTCGGCCGATGCCCAGGCGCGCAATATTCCGATCAATGCGGTGGATGCTCCTCACCTCTGTACGGTTATTTTTCCGGCTATTGTCGATCGCTCCCCCTTGGTAATAGCTATCTCCAGCGGCAGTCACGCCCCTGTGCTGGCCAGGTTGACGCGGGCGCGCATTGAAACCCTGTTTCCCAGTGCCTATGGTCGGCTGGCACAGTTGGCCCAACGCTTTCGTCAACAGGTTAAAAGTACCTTCCCGTCGATCAATCAACGCCGGGTGTTCTGGGAGAATATCTTTCAGGGTGACGTCGCGGAAAGCGTGTTCTCGGGGCGTGACGAAGAAGCCGCTCAGCTATTGCAGCAGCGCCTGGCTGACCAAAGCGGCAAGCGTTATCAGGGTGAGGTTTACCTGGTTGGCGCAGGCCCTGGTGATCCAGACCTGCTGACCTTTCGTGCCCTGCGCCTGATGCAGCAGGCTGATGTGGTGTTGCACGACCGTTTGGTGGCGCCAGCGATTATCGACCTGTGCCGCCGCGATGCGGATCGTATCTATGTCGGCAAGGCGCGGGCGAATCATGCCGTGCCGCAGGAAGAAATCAACAAGCTACTGGTGCGTCTGGCCAAGGAAGGTAAGCGCGTGCTGCGCTTGAAGGGCGGTGACCCCTTTATTTTTGGTCGTGGTGGTGAAGAAATTGAAGAGCTGGCGGCCCACGGCATACCCTTTCAGGTGGTACCCGGTATCACGGCTGCCAACGGCTGTTCAGCGTACGCCGGTATCCCGCTAACCCACCGGGACTATGCGCAGTCGGTACGCTTTGTTACCGGGCATTTGAAAGACGGCTCAAGCAATCTGGCCTGGGCAGACCTGGTTACCCCAGGGCAGACGCTGGTGTTCTACATGGGGTTGGTGGGCTTGCCAGACATCTGCAAAGGCCTGATAGAACACGGCCGTGCCGCGACAACGCCGGTGGCCCTGGTCCAACAAGGCACAACCAGTAATCAGAAGGTGCTGATAGGAACGCTGGCAAGCATGCCTGAGCTGGTCGCCAGTACGCCAATCAAGCCGCCGACCCTGGTTATCGTCGGTGAAGTAGTTAACCTGCATGACAAGCTAAAGTGGTTTGCGCCGGAGGCCGAGGTGGTGGCACAGGGCGTACTCTGAGCGGGATAGGGCTAAACGGCCAAATCCCGGACGCGGTGCAAACCAGGCTGGTACTGAAAGCACAAATCAGGCAACGTTTGTCGTCTGTGTAAACGCTGACGAGATAAAAATAATATGGCTTCAATTGCGCCTGAGACCACATCTACCGAACTGCCTGAAGAGCTGACACAGGCGGTAGAAGGTTTTTTTAACCGGATCCCTTTCAATCGTTTGCTGGGTATCGAGATCGATACGCTGCGCAGCGACTGCGTCGCCATGAGCCTGGCGATGCGACCTGAACTGATTGGTAACTTTACCCAGGGCATATTGCACGGCGGCGCCATCTCGTCGTTACTTGACGTCTGCGGCGGCGCCATGGCGTTGATCGGTGCATTCGAGAGACATGCGCACCTCAGCGTGCAGGAGCGCATGATCCGTCTGGCCAAGCTGGGGACTATCGATCTGCGGGTGGATTATCTGCGCCCGGGACGTGGTGAGCACTTTGTTTGTACTTCAGTGCTGCTGCGTTCTGGCAACAAGGTGGGAGTGGTGCGCTCAGAGCTGCATGCCAACGACGGCACCCTGATCGCCGTCGGTACCGGTACCTATTTCTGCGGTTGATTCAAACCGCTTTGCCGGTTACCGATGCGCGCTCGGATAGTTCGATCCAGGTGCCGTCGGGATCGCGAATAAAGGCGATGCGTGCAGTGCTGCCCAAGGTTACCGGCTCGCGGCCCGAGGTGGCTCCGGCCGCCAGGGCATTGGCGTAGGTCGCGTCGCAATCAAATACCTGCAGGGTGATGTAACGCAGCCCGATGGCCGCCAACGGCGCTTCAAGGTCAGCGCTTGTGGCGCCTGCCTTGAGCAGCAGCCGAGTATCGCCGCAGGCTAGCAGCCCCGGCTGCTCTGTTTGTAGGCCCAGCACCTGAGAATAGAACTGCTCGCTGCGGGCGACATCCTGCACCTTCAGCTGCACCGCTAGACCACGGATGCCACGATAGCCGGGCGGCACCAGGCGAACCTGGTTGCCATCGGGATCATTTAGCAGTTGCGGTGCTGTAACCTTGGTACTCGCTATCAACAGCTCGTCGATCGGGCTTTGCAATGCTGTGGGCAATGGGTCGCGGGCATCATTCAGTTTGAGCACCGCGCCGTCGGCGTTGTGGCGATGTTGCAGTACGCCACCACCCAGCTTGAGGCTGTGATCGAAAGCGAGCCCCACCCGTTGCTGCCAGAACTGCAGCTGCGCCTCTGACTGGTTGCTGAATACGCCGACGTCGTAAAAGGGCTTGGCCAGTTGCATGTGAGGCTCCGCTAGCAGGAAAACCACACCTTAACCGGTGAGGCACTCCGCTGACAGTGCCAGCCGAACGCGGAATGATGGGTTATTGCGGTGACTGATCAGGTGTTGCGCGAACCGCAATCCAGGCCGTTTCGGCGAGCAACTCGCGGTAATCCGCCAGGTGTTTGTTGAGGCGCCCAGCCAGCCAGTTCCGCGCCATGTCATGCGCGGGGCCGACGATAATGGAGGCGAAGCATTCAGGCGGCAGGTCGCGAAAACAGCCCTCATCGATGAATGTGTTAAGACGCGCCTGCAGGTGGACGTAATGCTCGCGATTGCTGTTTTTTAACTGCTCACCCATCTCACCCGCCTCGATGCGCCCTCGGCTGTGCAGGATGAAACGCGCCCAGTCAGGGTTTTCGACCACCCAGTCAATGTAACTGGTGACCAGAGCGCCGATGCACGCTGCTGCGTCTGCGGCGGCCACGAGGTTGCCATCCAAGCGTTCGGCATAACGGCGTAGCCCCTCGAGATAGAGGGATGCCAGAATCCGTTCCTTGTTGCCAAAGTGGTGGTACAGGCTGCCGATACTGGCACCTGATCGCTCGCGGATCATTTCGATGGTCGTGGCGTCGGCTCCCACGTCGGTGATACAGGCGAGGGCGGCGGTAAGAATGCTGTCTTTACGGCTTTGTTTGGTCATGCTGGCTCGAATTAGAATAATGTTCTAGAAAATAATTCTAGTCTGGATATACTAACGGGGTGATCACAGTTACAGCAAATCAGTTTAACGAGGAATCACCTATGAGTCAGATGTTGCAGATGTACACACAGGCAGGTCCCGAGCAGTTCAGTAAGTTGATTGGTCAGACTGCACCGTATTTCGCCAGTATCGCACCGCGCTTTATCGAATTACGTCCAGGTTACGCTGAAGTGACCTTTGCCAAGCGCCGAGAGGTGTTGAACCACTTGGGCACAGTGCATGCCATTGCGTTGTGCAATGCGGCTGAGTTAGCGGCTGGCACCATGACCGATGTTTCCATTGCTGAGGGTTGCCGCTGGATTCCCAAGGGCATGACCGTCGAATATCTGGCTAAGGCCGAAGATGATGTGGTGGCCATTGCTGACGGCAGTGAGATTGATTGGCAGAATACCGGCGACATTGTTGTGCCGGTCACTGCCTATGTTGGCGAGAAGGCGGTATTTCGAGCCGCGATAACCATGTACGTCAGTCGCTCCTGAGCCGGGGGTTACCAGAGTGTTCAGCTCTGGTAACGTCTTACCCATACTCGCACCAACAGACCTAAGATAACCAGAATGATCAGAGCGATGGCTAACATTGCACTGCGGTACTGGGCGATAAAGTTATACCGACCATTGGCCTTCAGCTGCTCCCACGCCTGGTAGTCATCGGGTACCTCAATCACGTTGTAGCGTGCGACGTAATCCTCATAGGCGGCATACAGCTGAGCTGTTTTCTCTGGCATCTGCGGCGCCAGGTTATGACGTTCGAGCGGGTCGTTCAGGGTATTGAACAGCTGCATGCCCTGGCGCGCCGGCACCGCCCCCGTTTTTGACGTGACCAGCTTGAAATCGCCCTGCCAGACGGCAATGCCGCCGGCCAGTTCGTACACGGTAGTGTGGTCCGGATCGTGAATTTGCTCACTCTCACCATGCAATAAAGGCAACATGCTGGTGCCCATAATCTCATACACTTTGCGGCCGCGATATTCGCCAGCAGGTGCTGCCACGCCGGCTGCATCGAGCAGAGTAGGGGTGATATCGGTCACGTAGCCAAAGCTATTGCTGCGCGAGCCTGGCTTGATGTGACCAGGCTGGCTGATGATGAAGGGGACACGCATACCGCCGCTGAAAGGCGAGCCCTTGTAGGAGTAGAAGGGCGTATTGGATGCGTAAGCCCAGCCTGGGCCGTATTCGCTAAAGCTGCCTTTTGCGCCGAGCACGTCTTGCTCGGTGTTGAAGTTCAGGCGATAGAATAGCGGTGCAACGTCACGGAGTACGGTGGACTCGCCGCCGTTATCACTCATGAAGACAATCAGCGTGTTGTCGTACTGACCGCTGTCCTTGAGATATTGAATGACCTTGCCGATGCTTTGATCCATGGCCTCGGCCATGCCAGCGAACACCGCCATCTGTCGCGAACGGTAGGCTTTCTCTTCAGCGCTAAGCGCATCCCAGTCGATATAGGCAGTAGTGTAAAAAGTGCCCCAGTCATCCGTTACCGCCTGTTCTGCGCTATCCGGCAGCAACCCTGTTTTTAGTTGTCGCGCATAGCGCTGCGCGCGGATTGCATCCCAGCCTGCATCATATTGGTGGTTATAGTGCGCTATGTACTCCTCGGGAACCTGATGTGGCGCATGCACTGCCTGGAAGGCGAGATAGCCAAAGAACGGCTTGCCCTCGCGCTGGCCCTGATCGATATAGCTAATGAGTTTGTCGGCGTAGGTAAACGACGAGTAGAAATCGTCGGGTAGCGATACCTGCTCGCCGTCTTCAATCCAGGTTGCGCTGCCGCCAGGCAGGTAGTGCTTCTCTTCCCAGTTGTCAGCACCGCTTTCCATCAGCGCAAAGGAATGCTTGAAACCACGTGCAATAGGTTGGCTTTCCGGGCGCATGCCAAGGTGCCATTTGCCCGCCATATAAGTATTGTAGCCGGCGTCCTGAAGCAGCGTAGGAAGGGTGACGACGCTATCGTTCAGCCAGGTTTCATAGCCCGGTTGGCCTTTCTGATTGTCGGCCATTATTTCCTTCATGTTACCCATACCAACAAGGTGGTTGGTAACGCCCGTCATGAGCATTCCACGCGTAGGAGAGCAGGTGGCCGATACATGAAAGTTGGTAAACTGCATGCCGGCAGCGGCCAAGGTATCTATGTTGGGTGTACTTATCTCGCCACCGTAAGCGCCAGGATCACTAAACCCCATATCGTCGGCAACAATCAGCAGAATATTGGGTCGAGGCTCGGCAACAGCGGGTAAGGCCATAGCGGCCAAGGCTGAGATGATCAGTGTACGGCGGAGTCTGACGAGCAGACCCGAGGGAGAGCGCATGGGCAGTCCTTGCTTTTGTCGTCTGGGCTTTTTTTTTATGCAAGGAGTATAGGGGGGGCTGCTGCCGTTAGAGAGCGGCAAACCCCGCCATGCCTTTGTCTTTGTAGGCCAAAAGGCAAAAAATATGACGGGGTTTTGGCGTTACGCAGTGACCGTTAGCCAATGCTGTCGACTATTCCACCTTCCACACGCAGTGCTGCGCCGGTAGTCGCTGAAGCTTGATGGGAGCAGGCGTAGACCACCATATTGGCGACTTCTTCGCTGCTGGCAATGCGTTGGATGATGGACGAAGGGCGCTTGGCGCGCACAAATTCATCACCGGCTTGCTGCAGTGAGATATTCTTTTTGTCGGCGATTGGTTTGAGCATTTCGCCCACACCAGCAGACAATGTCGGCCCTGGCAATACCGCGTTGACGGTGACGCCGGTTCCAGCCAGACGCTTGGCCAGGCCTCGAGCGATCGACAGGTTGGCTGATTTGGTAAAGCCGTAGTGAATCATGTCAGCCGGGATATTCAGACCGGACTCGGACGAAATAAACACGACTCGCCCCCAGCCTTTTTCAACCATTGCCGGGGTATAGGCTCTGGCGACGCGCACGCCGGACAGCACGTTCACATCGAAGAACTGCTGCCATACCTCGTCTGAGGTCTCGAAGAAGTCTTGTTGACCGTAGATACCCAGATTATTAACCAGGATGTCAGCTTTTGGCTCCGCTGCCTGCAGTGTTACCAGGCCCTCTGCTGTGCTCAGGTCAGCCGCAACGCCGCGTACGCTGGCCTCTGGCAGTGCGGTTTTGAGTTGCTTTAGCGCATCGTCGACACTGGTTTGCGTGCGGCCGTTGATGATGACGGTAGCACCGGACGCAGCCAGGCCCTGGGCGATGGCGAAGCCGATGCCGCCGGTTGAGCCTGTGACGATGGCGGTTTTGTCTGTCAGGTCTATTAGCATGACGTCTCCTCTGTAATCGATACTATGAATCGTTATTGTGGCACGCTGAGCTGTCATAAGCGCGAGCAGTCAGTATTGGTAATACATGGACCCGTGTCTTTGCATGGCGTTCACCTCGCTGTTCGCATGTCACTGCTTTAAAGTGCCGGCCTTGGATTGTCTGTTGCCTGGGAACCTTCAAGGGCAAAGTCAACTCACAGAATCAAGTTCAGCTGGCAAGCTGTCGCCGTTAACCAGTCATGATCAGGAACCAGCCGCACATGCGCGCTCATTATCTGCAACACGCGCCCTTTGAAGGGTTGGGTAAAATCGAGGATTGGCTAGAGTCGCACGACTACGTAGTTTCCTCGACGCACCTTTACCGTAATGAATCTCTGCCTGACCTGGCGGAGATCGACTTGTTGGTCGTCATGGGCGGGCCGATGAGCGTCAATGATGAAGAGCAGTTGCCCTGGTTGAGGGAGGAAAAGGCTTTTATTCGCGAGGCGTTGACCAGAGACAAGCAGATACTGGGTATCTGTCTTGGTGCTCAGCTTATTGCCAGTGCGTTGGGGCAGCGGGTATACGCGAATGCGCAGCAGGAAATAGGCTGGTTTCCGGTTCAGGGCAATACGCATTATAACGGAGCGGCATTTCATATTCCCGAGCACATCACCGTGTTGCATTGGCACGGGGAGACCTTTGACTTGCCCCATGGCGCTGTGCCGCTGGCGTCGAGTGTCGCCTGTCAGAACCAGGCATTTCAGCTGGGTCGTTCCGTAATAGGGCTGCAGTTCCACCTGGAGGCTACCCCCGCCTTGGTTGCCGGTTTTGTCGAAGCGGAAGGGCGAGCGCTGCCTGAGACAGAGTTCGTGCAGACGTCTACCGCGATTTTGAATATTGAAGATCAGGTATTGCAGGCCAGCAATAAACTGCTGACCTCTTTGCTCGAATACCTCACCAATACGGAGAAAAAGGTATGAATGTCTATCGTCAGGCTGGCCTTATATTTGGCGCAGTCACTCTGAGTGCATGCGTGCAGTTACCTGAGGGTGTAGAGCCTGTGCAGCCGTTTGAGGCTAAGCGTTATCTGGGTACATGGTACGAAGTTGCGCGTCTGGATCACTCCTTTGAGCGGGGCCTGACTGGCGTGACCGCCAACTACAGCCTGCGTGATGATGGCGGTATCAAGGTTATCAATCGTGGCTGTGATGCGGAAAAGGGCGAGTGGTCAGAAGCTGAGGGCAAGGCCTATTTTGTGCGGGAAAAAGACGAGGGTTTTCTTAAGGTCTCTTTCTTCGGTCCTTTTTATGGGACTTACGCAGTCTTCGGTCTAGACAACGACGGTTACGAGTACTCCTTTGTTGCCGGTCCGGATACCGACTATCTATGGCTACTCTCGCGTGAGCCGGAGGTTGCTGATTCGGTCAAGAGTGACTTTATGCAGCAAGCCTCGGCGCTAGGCTTTGCGACTGACGATTTGATTTGGGTGAACCACCCAGCGGACGGCTGCGACAACCCTGAGCAGAGTTGAATTTAAAGCAGAAAAGGCGATTTGCCATTATCTCGCGTGGTGTTTATCTGCGCTTGAGGCTAGTCTGTAAATCAAAGTAGCCGCCCGGTACAAGACTGCCCATGCTTGATATAACCACCTTGATGGTCGTTCTTGCGTTGACCACGATTACCTCTGCATTGGGGCTGCTGGTAGCCAGCTTTTTGAACCGTCAGGTTATTGCCATTCGCTACTGGGCGCTGGGCATTGGCGTGATCATCGTCGGTGTGGTGTTGCAAAGCATAAGACATCAAGTGCCGCTATGGCTTAGCGCGGCGGTGATCACACAAGGTTACTTCGTGTGGCTCTGGGGGACGCGCTGCTACCGCCTCAATGGGCATATTAATGGCTTCTGGCTAACAATGTGCCTTACGCTATTTGTGCAAGGTAGCGTGTTCTTTGTTTTGCGTGATTCATGGCGTTTCAGCGCGCTGTTGTACAGTTTGATCGTAGTGCTGATCAGCCTGCTCAACATCATGGAGCTCTGGCGCATGCGCATAACTCAGCGCACACTGATTTGGGTATGGAGTATTTTGTGGGGTATTCACGCGCTGGTCTATCTGCGCCGTTTTTTACTGTATCAATTTGATCCTGCTTATATGGCTGCAGACACCCTCGACGCCGCAGAATCGTTAGAAGCGCTGAACTATCTCGAGGGTATTGTATTTGCCTACTGCTTTTCGTTGCTCTGTGTCATTCTGGCTACCCGTAGCCTTCAGGATGAACTCAAGCTACAGGCAACCCGCGATCCACTCACCAACTTGCTCAATCGTCGCGCCTTTGAAGAGTCTGCCTTGCGTCAGCTTGCGATCAGTCAGCGTGAACGGGAGCAGGTGGCGCTTCTATTATTGGATCTCGACAAGTTTAAGGATATCAACGATATACATGGCCATGGCACGGGTGATGAGGTGCTGAAGGTATTTGCTCGGTATTTGTCACAACAAGTGCGGGCACAGGATTTACTTTGCCGCTTTGGTGGTGAGGAGTTTGTCTTGCTGGTACCGGGTGGCAATAGTCAGAGTGTCGGGGTGTTGGCCGAGCGTATATGCACACAGTGGCAAACTCAGACGTTCAATGTTGCCCAAGGCGAGCTGAACTCAACGGTTTCAATCGGCTATATTTCCAGCGCTGATGGTGCGACGCAGGGGCTGTATAGTCTGATAGACCGGGCTGATAAGGCGCTTTACCGAGCGAAGCAGGACGGACGTAATTGTGTGAGATGCTGGCAGCCTGATTCAATACTGACGCCAGTTCTATAGTAGGTTCTGTACCAGTCACAAAGGCTCTATCGCTACAGCACGTGCAACTAACTTCCAATACATACAAGGTTGTGTACCTATGATTGTTGTTCATCATCTGAATAATTCGCGCTCGCAACGCATCCTCTGGTTGCTTGAGGAGCTGGGGGTGGAGTATGAAGTCAAGCGCTACGAACGAGACCCTGAGACTATGCAGGCTCCGGCAGCGCTCAGGGCGATACATCCGCTGGGCAAATCGCCGGTGATCACTGATGGCGAATTGACCCTGGCAGAATCTGGCGCAATCGTTGAATATCTGGTTGATACATACGGCGAAGGCCGCCTGGCACCTGCTACTGGCACCGCTGAGCGACTACGTTTCAACTACTGGTTGCACTACGCAGAGGGATCGGCGATGACGCCACTGCTGCTCAAACTGGTATTCAATCGGGTCGAGTCCGCGCCCATGCCTTTTTTTGCCAAACCTTTCGCCAAGGGAATTGCCGGCAAAGTAAAAGGTAACTTTATTGAGCCGCAAATTATCCAGCACTTGAACTACATGAATTCAGAGTTGGCCGCTACCGGGTGGTTTGTGGGAGATGATTTCAGTGCTGCAGATGTGCAGCTGAGCTTTCCATTAGAGGCTGCTGCCGCCCGCGGTGGGCTCGATCAGAAGTGGCCAAACCTGATCGCATTTTTGCAGCGTATTCACGCACGTCCTGCCTATAAAAAGGCGCTGGAGCGTGGCGGTGAGTACAACATTATTGGCTGAAATATAGGCTTTGATGATGTTGGGTTAATGTGCAAGCGTAGTCCGCCGCCGCGTAAACCGCGCTTGCTTTGTAGCCCTCAGCTTCTTTGGTAAGCGCTATTTCCTGGTATGTTCTGCCTGCTTACTTCATGGCTAGCGAAGCCTCGCTAGCTATCACAACCAAGAAATATAAATTTCAAGACACATCTTGTTTTTGTCTACTCTGTTCAATAGAGTACTTTGCATATAACAAAAATAGAGATGAGCAATGTCTCCATCCCCCGAAGAAGCAGCGGCAGCATTGCGCGCGATCAATAGCGTGCAAGCGCGTGCTGCCGGTTTCCAGGACTACCGCGCCGAGTCACGACAGTTAATGCTGTGGGGCGTAGTCAATCTGCTCGGCTGTATTTTTACCGCACTTTTCCCTTCGCTTTTGTTACTAATCTGGCTGGTAGTGGTGATCGTTGGTCTTTTCGCCGGCGTTCGCTTGGCGCGCGTTGCGCAAGAGTCCATGCCCGGTATCGTTTGGCGTTACCTGCTGGTAGTGGGTTCGGTTCTGCTGTTTGCTGCGTTGTTACACGTTGTCATGTGGCCTCTTACGCCGCAGCAGGGCAGTATGGTTGTGCCGCTGTTTGTTGCCACTCTCTATGCCATTCGCGGTGCTCAGTCCCGTCCGCGCTACCTGATTATTGGCACCTCGCTAGCTATTCTTTGTTTCTGCTGTTTCCTCTTTGCCACCGAGCACTATTGGTGGTGGCTTGCGTTTGCGTGGGGCGGCACCTTTATCGTGTCCAGTCTCTGGTTGAGGCGCACCTGATGGAGACACCAGACGACCTTATTCACCAGCCGGTTCGCCTGAAAATCATGGCTGCTCTGAATACGTTAGCGAGCAACCAGTGGCTTGAGTTTGTTTCTTTGCGCGCCATTGTAGATACCACTGATGGCAACCTGGGTGCGCACTTGGGCACGCTGGAGGGCGCCGAATATGTACGCATCAAAAAAGATTTCGTCGGTAAGAAGCCGCGTACGCGGGTGAGCCTCAGTGCCAAGGGCAGAGAAGCATTTGCGCACTACGTGGCCAACCTTCACGCGATTCTCACGCCGCAGAATATCGATACCTAAACAGCTTTACTCAGTACCTGACCATAAAAATCACAATCGGGGGCAACATGCAGACTTCTACCTTTACACTCTTCGCCAATCGCTGGCAGGGCCGCTTGCGGGCGGCTTCGTTTTGCCTGCTGCTGGTCGGCGGCGGGTTATCAGCGTCCTGGGTATGGGCGCAAACAGAGGACAGCACGGCTCAACCACAAGCCGCGTTGGCAGCACCGGAATCCCCGGCCGGGGTGCAGACCATAGCGCAAGAGATTGCCGCGCAACAGAGCGACGATGTGGTGTCATTTGGTGTGCGCGATATGTTTGAGCAGGCCGATCCACTGGTTAAAGGCGTCATGCTCTTGCTGGTCTTCTGCTCGCTCCTGACCTGGGCGGTGCTGTTTGAAAAGATCTTTGTATTCACCCGTGCGCGACGCGGCAATCAACAGTTCCTCAAGGCGTTCCGTGCGGGACAGCTGGACGTACTCGCTGATACTGCAGACAACAGCGCTATGGGCCGGATGTGGCAAGTGGGGCAGGCAGAACTGAAGCACTTCAAGAGCCTGCCGGCACAAACACCCGAAACCGACCGGGTTAACCGCTTACTACAACGCATGGCGTTAACCGCCGGTATTGTGCAGGAGCGTGACTTGGCTCGTATGGGCAGCATGATGGGGGTGCTGGCAACCATAGGTGCTACCGCTCCCTTCATTGGCTTGTTCGGGACGGTATGGGGCATTCTCAATAGCTTTGCCAGCATTGCCACACTCAAATCGGCCAGCCTTGCTGTGGTGGCGCCGGGTATCGCGGAAGCGCTTTTGGCCACGGCTCTTGGCCTGTTTGCCGCTATTCCAGCGGTGATGATCTTCAATAAGTTCGCGCGTGATATCAACGGCTTCGTTGGTGCGCTGGATAATTTCTCTGCGGAGATGATTGCCAGTACATCGCGCCAGCTTGACGAAGGACGTTGATATGGGCATTCAACTTGGCTCCGGGCCGCTGGTAAAACGCCATAACTATCAACAAAACGCCGAGATGAATATCACGCCCTTTGTTGACGTGATGTTGGTGCTACTCATTATTTTCATGGTGGCTGCACCTTTGGCCACGGTGGATGTGCCGGTTGACCTGCCAAGTAATGCGGCCACACCGAGCCCGCCGCCAGACGAACCGATCTATGTAAGTGTGCAGGCCGACGGCAAGCTCTTTGTGCAGGAACAGCCCATCAGCCTGTCAGCATTGGCAACGCAGATCATCGCAGTAACCAAGGGCGACAAAGCTACGCGATTGTTTTTACGTGGTGATCAAGCCGTGGACTACGGCACCTTGATGCGCGTTATGAACACGCTGCAAAAGGCCGGTTATACCCGTATCAGCCTGGTCGCCTCGGAAGAGCTGGAGCCCTGATGAGCCGTATGACAGATAGCAGCCAGTGGGCGATGCGTCTGCTGGTGGTGCTGGTCTCGCTTGGCTTACATGCCGCTTTGCTGGTGTGGCTGTTTGGCAGCCAGTTTCGACACGCCGCGCCGCAGACGCCACAGGTGGTTGCGATTGAGTTGGTTGAGATTCCGCCGCCAGAGCCCGAACCAGAACCCGAGCCGGAACCGGAACCGGAGCCGGAACCAGAGCCACAACCACAACCTGAGCCACCACCCAAACCTCGAGTCGTTCAGCGCCCCACGCCAGCACCTGCGCCGCCACCCAAGCCGAGTGGTCCGCCGGTACACAGTTTTGGTGCCAATCAGCAGTGGGCCGCGCCACCAGCGCCGCCAACTAGCGCGGCAACAAGCAGCCGTGGGCGTATGGCGCCATCGGGGTATGCACTCACAGTAAAGAATCGAGTCATTGCCAACCTGAAACGTCCGGAGGGCGCTTTATACGAGCCACCGCCGGGCTATAAGGGTGACCCAAACGACTTGAAGCGCAAGTGCTCTATACCCTACGAGATCACCGTCGATGGCAATGGCCGCATGCTGTCCTACGAGATTGATCGCTGTGTTGACGAGGTACTGAACCGGGCCGCCGAACAGGCTATTCGTAGCGCAGGACCTTTCCCGGCACCACCGGGTGATGGCTCTGGGCAATACATTATTTATGGCACCGCTATCTTTATAGATTAGTCAGGAGACAAGTATGTCGATCAATCAACGCCTGATGTTGGCTGCAACGCTGGCGGCACTGAGTGCTTGCGTCAGCGCGCCCCCACCGCCGCCAAAACCCGATCTCACACCTAAGCTGACGCCGCTAAACCCTGATACCAAGGCCAGCTTTGAGTGTGCAGGGGCGCTGCCAGATGTTCATCGCCAGATCTGCGCCAGTGATGCCTTGGCTCTGCAGGATAAAGATCTTGCTGTTTATTTGCACAAGCTAACCGACCGGCTTGACCTGCCGGGTGCGCTGGTGCTGGAGGCAAATCAGCGTCAATGGCTGCTGAGTCGTGCCGCTCAGTGCGGTTTGGGCAATGCGACCCGTACCGATGTGAGTGCTGACAGCAATGCCATTGCGTGTCTGCAGGCGATGTACCGCCAGCGCGATGCCCAACTCAAGGCATGGCCGATACCGCAGCCTCAGCCGCAGCGTGAACGTCATGCCTGGGCCAGCTACGCCGAGTTCAGGGTTGCTGAGGACCGTAGTAATGGTCTTTGCACAACAGTCGCAAATGCGTTGAACCAGTCTTTGGCGGCTGATGGCCGAATCGATCTTGCGGCCTTGCCGGGTGCCCAGCTCAGGGCCGGTAGTAGCGCAGCTGTGACGGCTGTCGACCTGAACGGGCAGCAGGTCAGCGTTGAATTGTATGATGCCGGTTTGTATGCGGGGTATCAGCAACGGGCGCGAGGCTTGCGTATTAATGGTCAGGTGGTGATGGATGATCGCTTGTTACCGCGCTGGGTCGCCCAACAACCCAATTATGGCGGGCGGGCCTATGCTTCCTCGTCGCAAACGGGCGATTACGGCAGTATTGATGTATTCACTTACCAGGGTGAAAACTGGGCTCTGGTCAATGAAACCTGGGGCTTCTATTCGCCTGCGGCCCGAGGCGAGTCAGCCTATGCTGGCCTTTATAGCTTGCAGGGGACTGTCACCCCGCAGTGCCTGTTTCAAACCTACCTGACACCGCCCAGATCCAATACGCTGCGGGGCCTGCCGAGCTACAGCGCGCTGGATGAGGCGCTGACCCAGCTCGCTGGCGATCCATTGCCTGGCTATTCTCAAAAGGAACGACGCGACCTCTCGCAGCGTTGGAAAGAACGTCAATGGACACTGCTCAATCTGCCGTTACTGGGCGTTGATCAGCTTGAACGTAACGGTCGCGAGGCCGCCATTCGCGCCCGTCACGATATGGCCATGAATCAGTTCTTTGAGTGGTCAGAGCGAAATGTAGCCACCAAGCGATTGTATCGCCGGGTTATGCCGATGCTACGGCCTGCGCATCAGGAGCTGGTATCCATATTTACCGACCAGGGCTTGAAATCACAGGAGGCAGTGACTGCCGCAGATTTGTTATTCCACGAAACTTTTGCCCGCGCTATGGAGAATCTCTACGCGCCGTCAGCGCCGCCGAGTGCGCCTGCTTCGCCCTTTGCCGAATACCGCCCGCGCTATGCGATAGCACCGGAGGCCGGAGCTCTGGAGCAGGGGCGTCAGTTTGCCACTTTGCATAGTGTGCTACTCAACGGCGCACCATTGCCAGTAGTCAGCGATTTTGTCGACTATGAAACCCGCGTGTTGGGCGCACAACGGGGTGTTGGCGCAGACGGTGATACCGCCTTGATGGCTGCTGTAGCAGATCCGCAAGCTGTGACATTGCTTTTGCAGCGAGGATTTGCTGTGAATGAGACTAATGCTTGGGGCAAGACCGCATTGATGTCGGCCGCACAGGTTGATCAGCCCCAGAGTGCCCGATTGTTGCTGGATGCAGGTGCCAATATTCATGCGCAAAGCCAGCGCAAGACAGGCGTGGGTGTAGGTGGTCCTGATCGGCGCGCAGCTGAGTCGTCACCGCAGACTGCATTGCTGATTGCGGCTGGGGAGGCGGGCAGCGCGATGATTGATCTCCTGGTGGATGCTGGCGCAGCGCGCCAGGCGTGGAGCGGCTACGACAAGCAGGTTTGTGAGCAGTTGGAAAAGAACGCGCTGCTGACGCGAAGTGACCAGGAGCGCTATCGCGCCTCTGATCTGTGTAAGGCAACTTATGCGCCGTTGCCTGCGGGGTCGCAGAGTGTAGTGGATATTCGCGGTGGCGATGAACTTACCATCCGCGATGATGGTACCGAGTATGCAATACGCTTGTTGACTCGGGCACCCATGACCTTGTTTGGACGGCCAGCGGAGATAGCGCCGGAAGATATGAAGGATGAAGTGGGCCCACTGGCTATCAGTGTCGCCATGGCGGCGCAGCGCAAAGCTGGCGGGAGAATAACAGGACCGCTGAACCTGGTATTCGATAATCTCGCCGACAATACGCCCGAGTTGCTCAAGCCTCAGGTTAGCTTTCCTGTTGAAGGGGCGCTCGCCAATATCGCTGGTTATCGTATCAACCAGAAGCCGGAACAATTAGTGCTGAGCCTGCATTATCAGCCGCAGACCCAGACAGCCGAGGGGGCTTGGCGTGCACTTTACAGTGCAGCCTATACTCAGGGCTTGAAGCCGACCGGAGCCGGTTATGTCATCATCGATAATAGAGGCGGGCGCCGCTTTGACTATCAATTGGTGGTAACCGATACCTACGAGGAGCCTAGATAGCCATTGGAACCAATATTGCCCGATCGCAGTCAGTAAGATCGGGCAAACGACAAAGGATGCTGATATGCGCGTACTGGGGTTGATGGCACTTTCCAGTGTTCTGCTGGGCTGTGCTACACAGGGCGTCAGCCACACTGAATTGCCCTCGTATTACATGGCAGCCGACCCCCAAACGCGCCTCAGCCAGTATGTCGCCAAAGAGCAGCCAGCAGATGAGTCGCTGTCGGGATTTACCTTGTTGTATAAGGGTAATGATGCGCTGGCTGCGCGGCTCAAATTGATCGACATGGCCGATCAAAGTCTGGATATCCAGTACTACATTTTTAACACGGATATTACCGGCGGGTTGATAGCCGAACACCTGCTTAAAGCTGCCGATCGTGGTGTTAGAGTGCGGATATTGTTGGATGATATCGGCAGTAGCCTGGAAGATATGAAGGTGGCGGTGGTTGACCAGCATCCTAACGTTGAAGTGCGTTTGTATAATCCGCTGAGCCTGCGTAATGAATGGCTCAAGTCGTTAAGCACGCTGGGCGAATTTGGTCGTATCAACTATCGCATGCATAACAAACTGATGGTCGCGGATAATCGTGCTCTGATTACCGGCGGCCGCAATATCGGTGATGAGTACTTTACCCTCAGCGATGTTGATTTTCAGGATGTAGATGTTTTGGGCATCGGTTCGATAGCTGACGCCGCCTCTGACAGCTTCGATAACTTCTGGAATAGCGGTATTGCTATCCCGATCGCCACCCTGGCCAAGCAGTCAGACGCCGAGGCGCTGGCATCGATGCGTGCCACATTAGGGTCGCGTAACCTTCAGCTTCAGCATGATCCCTACCTCAAGGCCGCTGCCCGATCACCCTTCATAACCGATATGAGCAACGGCACTCTGAACTGGCGCTGGGGGCATGCCGAATGGTTTTACGACGACCCATCCAAATCCGATCCGCATGGCGACGGCAACGAAACGGCCTTTCTCGGGCGCAGGTTGCTGGAAAAGTTACGGGCCTCGCGTAGCGAGCTACTGCTCACATCGGCTTATTTTGTTCCACTTGAGACGGGCGAAGACATGCTGCTGGATATTCATTCGCAGGGAGTGAGTATCTCGGTGTTGACCAACTCGTTGGCCACTACTGACGTCTTGGCTGTACATAGCGGCTACGCTAAGTCCCGCGTTTCATTACTCAAAGGCGGGTTGAATATATGGGAGTTGCGGCCGATCGCAGGCCAGCAGGAGCGTGCCAGTCCGTTTCTTGGTGAGTCCTTGGCCAGCTTGCACGCGAAGACCTTTGTCTTTGACCGCAAAGCCGTTTTTATTGGCTCGGTTAATCTGGACGCGCGTTCAGTAAAGCTCAATACCGAGGCGGGTGTTTATATTGAGCAGCAGGCTATTGCCGAGGAAATGGTTGATCTGTTTAACCGCTGGACGTCCGATGACTTCGCGTATCAAGTCTCCTTGAATGAAAACCATGATCTTCAGTGGCAGGCGGACGGTAAGACATGGAGCAAGGAGCCTGAGGCAGGTGCCTTCAGGCGTTTTATGAGCTGGACGCTGGGGTGGCTGCCGATAGAGGGTCAGCTCTAAAACCTGGGCCGCCGGATGCGCTTAGGCGGTGGAGTGTCCCAGCCAATGCTGTGCTGCGCTTAAATAGGCAGCGGCGTGCACAAGCACGGCGTTACTGTCCTGGTGTTCTACCGCCTGGTGCAGCTGTTCCAGGGGGGCTGCGATGGGCGCAGAAGGGGTGCCCAATAGCAGCAAATCACTTTCCAGTTGGTAACTCAACTCGTCAATCAAGCCTAAGGCCGCAACGTCCAGCGGTGCGCTTACCAACTGCTGCAGCGATTGGTTATGGGCGCTAAGCTGGCTTACGGCGGCGTGACGAGAACTGGCTGATGTACTGTTGGCTGGGCTTGCAGTGGCCATGATTGGGCTCATCATGGCAACAGTGAAGCTAACGGGCAGCAGGTATACTTTCATTGGCTTATCCAAAATGATAATCAAACTCATTAAGGATTGTAATCTTCCCCGCCCGGAAAGCAACCTGATTTTCAGGTTTTATTTCAGGCTGCGTGCTAATGCGCTTTATGATTTTTCTGCGGGTTTTCTACAGCAGCGGGCTAAGGAAGAATACGCCTCGCTCAACCACGCGCGAGGCGCGAGAGCGCTGCTGCCAGTCTGCCAGCAGCAGCCGCTCACTGGCCGCTTCGTATCCATCGAGTAGTGTTCGAATACTGGCACAGCCTTCTGGCGAGAAGAGGGCGACGGTTAGCTCGAAGTTCAGCTGCAAGCTTCGGATATCCAGATTAACACTGCCAACAAGCGCCAGCTGATCATCCATCAGCATCGCCTTGGTATGCAGCAGCCCGCCGGCGAATCGATAGATTTCGCCGCCCGCTTCCAGAAAACGCTGGTAAAACGCGCGGCTGGCCCAACCCACCAGTTTTGAATCATTGCGCGCCGGCAGCAATACTTTTACCCGAACGCCGCGTTCTGCCGCTTGGCACAGAGCGTTGAATATCGCTTCAGATGGAACAAAGTAGGGTGTGCTGATGGTAATACTGTCATTGGCGCGATAGATGCTCGATAGCACCGCTTGGCCGATCAGATCGTCACCCACGCCCGGTCCGGATGGCAATATGGACAGCCACTTGTAGCAAGCAGGCGCGCTAGGCGGGGCGGGTTCGAGGCGGCGAAGTCCTGTTTCCACCTCCCAGTCCCAGGCAAAAACCTTATCCAGCCCGCGAGCAGCCGGTCCATCCAGGCGCAACATGATATCCACCCAGGCGCCGACCTTGGCTTCCTTCTTGAAATATAACGGGTCGGCAATATTCATTGAGCCGCTGTAGGCAATCTCGCCGTCGATGACGATCAACTTGCGGTGCAGCCTTAGGTCGATTCGCTGGACCAGTGCGCGCAAGAGACGAACGGGCAGGGCGGGTACCACTTCAATGCCCGCATCAATCAGCCGCTTGCGCCAACTGGAGCGAAAGAACGGACGGCTGCCGGCGTGGTCTATCAATAGCGACACTTTAACGCCACGCACGCTGGCGCTGATCAGCTCCTCGGCGAGCTCGTCAACACGACCACCAGGGAACCAGATGTAGGTCTCGATATGAATTCGGTTACGCGCAGCGCGAATGTCGGCACAGAGTTGCGAGAAAATCAGCTCGGGGGTATCCAGTAACTGCATCTGCCGATACCCGAGTGCGCCTATGCCCATGCGGGTTGATAGCAATTGATAAATGCCCTGGGTTAGCGAGCCACCACTGATAGGCGCTTTGGTGGCAGAGAAATCAGTAGCGATGCTCTGTAAAAAAGGCTCAACCATCGACTCGGCCCGCTGCGCTCGCTGCTTACCCAGATTTAGCTCGCCAAGCATCAAATAGAGTGCCGCGCCGAAAATCGGCAGTATATAAATCACCAATAGCCAGGAAAGCGTAACGCTGACAGGGTTACGCTTGGCTACGACGCGCAGCGTGACGGCCGCAGTAAAAAGCCAGTAGAGTACGACCAGCGCCAAGCCGATAATGTGTTCAACGTTTGCCATAGTATTTGCTGGATGAGTACTCGGTTGATGTGCGATCAATCTAGCAGGATTTACCTGCTCCGTTAAGAATCAGACACCCCCAGAGCAAAGAGGCTCCCTGAATGCTGCCATTTTCCTTCGTTGATCGTTTGCGTTACCTGGTGGAACGGCAGTTCATCAAGGGAGCGCATTATCAACTGTTGGTCGTTGCTGCTTTTATCGCTCTGATTTCATTGATCGGGGGCTGGCTGGCCTGGCCCTCTGCGCCTGAGGGTAGCAACTTGGCAGACTCTGTCTGGTGGGCGTTTTTGCGCCTGACAGACCCCGGATATCTGGGCGATGATGAGGGCACCTGGCGGCGTATTGTCTCTACCGCGCTGACGGTCAGTGGCTATGTGGTGTTTCTCGGCGCTCTGGTTGCGATCATGACCCGCTGGTTGATTGATATCATGGTCAAGCTGGAGCAGGGGCTGACACCGGTCACGGTAACTGATCACATTGTGATTCTGGGCTGGACTAACCGTACTATACCTTTGGTGCAGGAAATTCTGGACGTAAGTGGTGGTATTCAACGCCTCCTGCGTGCACGCGATACCAAGCGCCTGCGGCTGGTGATTCTGGCTGATGAGATCAATGCTGATCGCGTGCAGGAGCTGAGAGAAATCCCTCTTATTCGGCGCTCCATGAGTAACATTATTTTGCGCTCGGGCACGTCACTGCAACCTGAAGACCTGGATCGCGTCGCCTGCCTGCAGGCCGCCGTGGTGCTGATACCGGGGCGTAACCAGAGTGCCAATGAGCTGCTGACCGGTGATGTGGAAACCATCAAGGCCTTGCTGACGTTACAGGCGCAGGCGCATCTGCGGGGCACCGCGCCGCCCTATGTGGTGGCCGAGATCGACGATATGCGCAAACTGAATGTATTGCGCAGAGCTTATTCAGGTCCGCTTGAAGTGGTTGCCAGTGACGCCATGGTTAGCCGGCTATTCGCCCAATCTCTGGTTCATCCCGGTATGTCAGAGTTATTCGGCGAGGTGATGACCGTCCACGAGGGTAATGAATTCTATATTCGCTCCACTGACAACTGCGTGGGCCAGTCTCTTGGCGAGATCGGCAGACATGCCCCGCAGGCTATTCTGTGTGGTTTGATGCGACCGCACGGCGACAGCTGGCGGACCTGGCTGAACGCACCGAGTGATGAGGTCATACGTCAGGGTGACAAGATAGTCATGTTGGCGCGTGATTACACCCACGCCGAACCACAGAACAACACGGAACAGCCGCTGCGTGCGTTGCAGCGACCGCAGCGCCAGCCGAAAGCCGAGTCGGGCGGTTTGCGACGTATGCTGATATTGGGCTGGAACCGACGGGTACCCGCGCTTATTCACGAGTTAGCCGGTTATACCGGGTATCATTTTGAAGTGCATGTGGTTGCGGTGATCGATCCGCTCGAGCGAACCAAAGAGATAAGCGCCTATAGCGAACTCACCGCGGGCGTTAGCTGCCAACATACTCAAGCCGACTACATGGTAGAGGGCGCGCTGCGGGGCCTCTTGCAGCAGCGCTTTGACAGCGTCTTGCTGCTCTCGTCTGATCGCATGGACTCGGGTGAAGAGGCGGATGCGCGGGCCATGGTGGGTTACTTGGTGGTCGACGAGCTGTTGCTCGAGAGCAGCCACAAGCCGCAGATACTACTTGAACTCAGTGACCCGGCTAACGATGCATTAGTCGTGCGTAAGCGCGGAGAAAGTATTGTAAGTCCTATGATCCTCAGCCATTTAATGGCGCAGATAGCCCAGCGGCGAGAGCTGGGGCTGATGCTGGAAGAACTCTTTACCACGGGTGGCGCGCAGATTGTCTTTTGTAAAAGCAGCGACTACTCAATGCAAAGTGTTACTACCTTTGCTGACCTGGAAGCCGTGATCGCGTTGCAGGGCGAAACCGCCCTGGGGATTTATCGCAATAAACCGGACGAGCAGGGCCGCAGGCTGCAGTTGAATCCGCCACGTGATCAACCCTTGAGGTTGCAGCAAGGCGATCAGCTAGTGGTGCTGACGACCCTGCCTGAAGGCTGAGTGTCTGGTTGTTGACGACCGGCTAGAGGCAATTGTCAGGCTTGGGCAGCCCTGCTACTTTGGCCGCAAACTTGGCCGGGCTACCCGGAAACAGGCCTAGTAAGTAAAGGCTGTTGCCTTTGTCCTTACCTAGTTGCTGGCCAACATACTTGACCAATGGGCGCATGGCGGGCGACAGCTGATAGGTGTGATAGAAATCACGCAGCACTTGAATAATCTCAAGATGAGCTGGTGTCAGGATGATCCCTTCCTGTTCAGCCAATGCGGCAGCAACCGGCTCAGACCAATCCTGCAAATCCAGCAAAAAGCCTTCCTTGTCGACTTTTATGGCCTCGCCATCAACCAGCAGTATATGGCTCACCAGCTGAGCACCTTGTCGTACTGGGTACACAGTTGAACAAAGGTCGGATAATCAATCAATTTGACTCGCTTGGGCAGATCATCAATTGCCAGGCCACGTGCGCTAACGTCGGCTTCCATGACATATAGACGCACGCTGGCGGGCAGTAGTTGCAGTGCGCTATTTGAACTGGTGTCTGGCAGTAGGCTATAAACGCCATCCTCAATCATTAGTAACCCCTGTTCAGGTCCCATTGATCGCAAGGTGCTAGCGAAACGACTGCTATCCTGGGGCGCATGGCGTAGAACATGCAACATGCTCAAACTCCCTCAAACCGGACATTCATAGCGTGACCACCTGATCGTATTGTTCAAGCAGTGCGGCAATTTCAGCCCCCTCAACCGGTTTTGCCGGGAGAAGCAGTTGATTGGACTGCAAGCCACGTTCGCTAAGTGAATGCTGGCAAACGAAAAGATCTTCAACCCCAAAGATAGGCAGCGCTTTGAGGTTGGCAGTCAGTGATTTTTGTTTGATCAGGGCAGATTCCTGGCCTTTAAGCAGTTGCATTACACCGCTATCAAGGAACAGCAGACTGACCGGCACACCAAAAGCGGCCGCGGCGAGAGCAAGGTCCAATGCCTCACGTGCTGCTTGTGCTGCTGGCGGATGTCGACTTATCACCAGTAGGCTTTTCAAATCAGCTGCCAAAAGTCACCGCCCGATCAGCCGATTGCATGGCGTCTACCCACTGGCCCAGTCCCGATAGCACCCACGGCTGACCACTGTTGGCCACGGGGCGCTCCCAGCGAGAGGCCTCTGCCTCGTTAAGCACACCGCGACGCAGCGCTGCGGCAATACAGACTACGGCGTCCAGCTCGTTGCTACTGATGAACTCACGCCACTCGCGGGCAATATCTGATTCGTCCTGCGGTTGCACTGCCAAGTCTGATGCAAGGTGCACTGCATCGCGATAGAAAAACAATCGACTTATCTGGTGACCGCCATCAAGCGCCGCCTGGGCAAAGCTCAGGGCGCTGCGGGCAGCTGGGTCCTGTGGCCCGGCAAGCAGGGCAATAGCAAATTTCATGACGTTTAAGCGACTCTCAAACAAAAATGGCTCGCCAATTCTGGCGAGCCATTGATTATATCCTACTCGCTGATATCAGTCGTCGTTGAAGGCGCCAATCAGGCTCAGCAGGCTGAGGAACAGGTTGTAGATCGAGACGAACAACGTAATGGTCGCCATGATGTAGTTGTCTTCACCACCGTGAATGATCGAGCTGGTCTGATAGAGAATGACGGCAGAAGAAAACAGCACGAAGCCGGCAGAAATGGCCAACTGAAGACCGCTGATCTGCACGAAGAAACTGGCAACAACGGCTACCAGCAGTACGACAAATCCCGCCATGATGAAGCCGGACAGGAAACTGAAGTCCTTGCGCGAGATGATGGCGTAGGCTGAAAGACTGAAAAAGACCAGAGCCGTCATGCCCAGAGCCAGCGTGACTACCGAGCCGCCGTTAGGCATGTTGAGGTAGGCATTGAGGATAGGGCCAAGGGTGTAGCCAAGGAAGCCGGTGAAAGCAAAGGTGCTGACCAGACCCCAGCCAGAGTTACGCAGCTTGGTGGTCAAAAACAGCAGGCCGTAAAAACCTACCAGCGTCACAATGATGCCGGGATAGGGAAGGTTGAGGCTCATGGAAACGAAAGCGACCAGGGCCGAGAAAGCCAAGGTCATGGCCAGCAATGTGTACGTATTACGGAAGAGTTTGCTGACTTCCGCTTCGTTCACACCGCTGTGTTGCATCGTCGTATGGCGTTCTTGCATGTTCATGCACAGCTCCTGTGAAGGTAAATCAAGTGATCCATTAGTTACTTCCAGATAATACGGGTAATCGATGTCAAATCAAGGTAAGGCTGATATCGAACTATTTCTATTCATGTGCAAAGCCTGCCGGGACCAACTAAATGGACAGCAAAAGATGCAATAAGTTGGTCTCTTTTATGCTGTACCCCATTGACTCATCAGCATTTTCCGGTAGTATTGCCGGCCGTGGAGGGATGGCAGAGCGGTTGAATGCACCGGTCTTGAAAACCGGCGTAGGTTAATAGCCTACCCAGGGTTCGAATCCCTGTCCCTCCGCCACTATCTGTACTCAAAGCCCCGTAAATCGGGGCTTTGTTGTTTCTACTCCCTGCTGTTCTCCGCTTGATTTCCGACAAGGTTTTGTTTTTTGAGTAAATCGCCATTGATGGGCGAGCGACATGCTTTGACGGTGGGATAGCGCCAGGCGTCAAAGGTAGGTTTCCCCCCCACATTTAACCGCTGATTGCATGGGTCCCCCTGTCGTTCGGGTTGCGTGTGCGCTGAAGTTTGTACCTACCGCTTCCCTAAACGCAGATCAAGCGGGGCATCTCTATTCTGTCGAATGAGGCTGGGCCTTAAGTTGAGGCAAAAGGAAACCATCGGAAGAATAGCTGGCATATGGGATGGGTTATTTTTCACGTGAATAGATGGCCTTTCCGGGCGGTTCGATGTTACTTTGAGATCATATAGCTTATAGTCTGGCTTGCAGGCGACTGCACAAATATCCAAGAAAAGGATTTAATATTGCTAAGGATTTCACTTTTTCTGATTTTATGTCTTGCTTCGATGTTTTCGTACGCAGAGAACAAAATCTTAAATTACGCTGGCTTCGCTGTGGCTGGCAGTGCAAGCGAAGCTGCTAACTCATTCCCCATTACCCATGAATTGCTGAAGCGCCAAGGGCCTGATGGCATCGCGGTGCTTGAAAGTGCTTTGTGGGAAAGTGTGTCTGCTCAGAGCTACCCGTATTTTCAACTGAACAGGGGACTTGTGAATGAGCACGATGGGAGCAGCGCAGCGACACTTGCTTTTCTTGTCGATTGGGAAAATATCTCCCGAGAATACATCGGCGAACATACCAAGCTAGTAGCAGACGTGCATGCTCAGGCACTAGTTTTTGATTTTTCCAGTCGCAAGGTCCTGGCTTCCTACCCTGTTGCTATGCAGATTATTGATGTTGTTGAAGGTGAAGCCGATGCCGATGCGGGGCGTCGACTAATTGAACGCATTTATATTGGCACTAATCAGCGAACCATTTTTCAGGCGTTTGCTGAGCGTCTGAATACGCTTGAGCTAGGCAGTGGGCACAAAAACTCTATTCGTGTCGTTTCTGTCGAGCTGGAAGATAAAGCGTTAGAGGTTTTAGCTTCCTATAATCAATCTGCCAACAGATTTAAGAGAATTGTTGCGGATCAATTTGGTAAGCGTCTTTCTGATAATCTCAAAACACCTTACATACCTTATTCCAACGGCGTGGCCATAGGCGCAAAGATGGCTGCACGTTTTGCGAACGGCGACGTTTATCAGCTTGAATTGCCCGAGCCTGATTACCGCGTGCATCTTACGGTGCGTGGCTTTAAAAAAGTTATGCTTGATTCGACTATCGCCGAAACGGCTTGGGCTTATGGCAGCTATATTCGCGTAAGTGTTAACAATTTCGATGATTCAAGATCCTATCTCGACGCCCCCTTTAAATTCGGTGCAGTCAAGCGCGTGCCGGCTGGTGCCGGACCGCTAGACGATTGGAGTGCATTCCAAGAGTCAACTTTTTCGTTATTTGATCAAATGGCCTCGCAAGTCATGCAGCCAGATCGTGGGTGGCTTGAGCAGTGGTCTGAGGGTCGTCAAGTGGAGAGACAGCTGACAGAGTTTAATAATCAGGTTATTCAGCGTAGCCGTTAGACTAGGGCGGAGTATTATTTTGAATATAAAGAATTTCGTATATGGCTCTATAGCTTCTTTTGCGCTCACTACGGCTGCGAGCAGCTCTGTTTATGCAATGGAAGTCAGAGGCAAGGCAGATGTGCCTTATGAAGGTGGTTTTTTTTCCTCGAATAAACCCAGTCCAGAGCTGCGGCAGCAGGCGATAGAGCAGGCCAAAAAAAGTGCTTGGAATCGATACACTTCCACTTTCAGTCCGGCACGTTTAAATGGTTATCAGGCAATTGCTGATGAAGTACTGGCTAACCTTGATGATTATGTGGTCGATATTGCCGTACTTGAGGATTACGTTGAACAAGATTCGCGTATTTATAGCGTTTCTATCCGCGCGAGTATCAATGAAGCGGCTTTTAATGCGCGGTTGAACGCTGCGGGCGCTGGTAGTACTGCTCAAGCGATGGCATCTGGTGAGCTGTTCACTTTTATTTTTGTGACCCGTGAAATGGATAGCTTGAAATCGTTTGATGCACGCCGGACCGATATTCAGGTGACTGAGAGCAATTTGGATGCGCGTCAGCATGCGCGTGCTTCAGGCGGCAACGCTAGCGTACGGGAAAGCACCTCGACAATAGAGCGCAGTACCACAGGCGGTAGCATGCAGCGTAAGGCAAACGAAGTTAGTTACCGCACGCGCTCTAGCTCCGATGTAGACGCAGCCATGACTGAAACACTCTCGGGTTACGGATTTGATGTGGTCGGCTACCCCGACGTTGTTGCCAATTGCGGTGGTAGCGAGCCCGCTGTGATTAATATGGAATTTACTACTTCAGATGAAATGACCGTCTCCACAAGAAGCTCTGCAATTAATGCTGCCCGAAGCTGCGAAATTAATTTTTTTGCGGTAGGTACTGTGGATATTGGTATGCAGGACATCGACCCGGTTACTGGAAATCAGCGGGTTACGGTCTCTGTTCGTGGGCAGGTTTGGGATGTATCGCGGAGATTGCCGCGTAATGTCGCCTCTGTGGGGCCTATTCAATATACCGGGATTGGTCCAGAAACGGATATTGCCATGCGCAATGGCTTGCGTTTAGCCGCAGAACAAGCTGCGGGTGCTCTGGCCGATCAGTTAAATTCCAAAGGGCTACGTTAAGTTAGCGTGGCTTTCACATAGAAGAGAGAAAAAGATGAAAAAAACGTTAATTCAGACGAGCTTGCTGACTGTCTTAGGCGCTGCCGTTATGTTGCCAGTAAATGTCCAAGCTTTTGGGCTGGATTCAATAACATCTAAGGTGACAGGAAGTGACAGCGGCGTGCAAGAAAGTGGCGCAACAGTAGACGTTGATACTTTAGTTAATCAGCAAAAAGACCTGATGGGGCGTTTTAGCGCGAGCATGAATAACATGTTGCTAGCGCAAGCAAAAACCCTGGAAGCTACTGGTTATAAGGATGAGGCGGACAGAGCCACTGCTGCAGCGCAGAGCTACAGCAGCGGCAACGTCATTAGTGACGATGCTGTAAAACGAGACACAGAGCTAACCAGCAAGAACCAGGCGCTAATCGAGAGTAGTCTAGCCAATAGTGGTGATTTGTCTGCTGAAGCGCGGAGCACTTTATTGTCTGCGGTACCTCATTACGCTGTTGGCATGTATGAAGGTACAAAGCTACCGGACGCCTTCAAAGACTGGACTGATCTGGCTCAGGGCGGAGTAAGCTCGCTGAGCTCCAACCCAATGAAGGCGCGTAAGTTGACTGGTGGCCTTAGTGAAGTGACAGATGTTGTTAGCAATTTACCTGCTTTATTGTCCGCGTGGACAGGTACCTCTCGTTCTTTTATGGCTTATGCGCGTAATAACCAGATCGATGTAAGCGATATCCAAGACAAGCTCGGCGATCTCTAACCAGTAGAAGTAATCCGAAGCGGCCACTAGGCCGTTTCATTTATTCGTCTTCTAGGGCTGTTAAAAGGTTTTTTTCATGTTGTGGATAATAGCGCGCAAGTTTTTGCTGGTAGCTTTAGTCGGTACTTGTCTTAAGGCTAATGCTGCAGGCTTGGAGTACATCAGTGTTCAAGCTCAGGGGGAAGGGCAAACGCTTAGTCATGCTACAGCGTCGGCCTTGACTAGCGCTGTAGGGCAGGTGAATGGCACAGCGATTGATGCAACCCAGATAAATGCGGAAATGATGTTGGCGCTAGATACAGGTACAGAAAGTGTTTTTGCAGCATCCAGTAGTTCCTCTGATGTGATAGCTCAGCGTACTCAAGGTGCCGTTCGCCAGTATCGAGTACTTTCAAGTAATCAGGAGCTGGGTGTATGGACGGTGCTGTTAGAAGCAGAAGTGGCCCGCTATGAACGTTCGGTACAGGCTAACCGCTTACGTATGACGGTTCTACCATTTCGGACGCAGGGCGGCACCCAGACGCAGCATGGTGATGCGTTTGTAAATGAATTGAACACCTTCTTAACTCAAACTCGGCGTTTTGCCATGTTGGATCGGGCTTTTGAGAAGGAAAGGCTAGAGGAAATGGCAATTGCCTCCTCAGACAGTGCACCGCTGGAGGAAATGGCCCGTTTGGGTAACCGTCTTGGGACGGACTATATGTTGGTTGGCACTATTGATCAGGCGGCGACCATAACTAGACGCACAGAGTTAGCGGGGCGAACAATTGCCACCAACACCGGCCATTTCTCGGTAAGCTATCGAGTAATTGATGCCGCCACTGGGCAAGTGAAATTTGCAGACAACTGGTCCAGATCAAATGAAAGGGAAAGCGTTACAAGTCTACGGCAGAAAGCATCAGAAGCTATATCCAGACAGATAATTGAGTCTATTTTCCCTATCGCAGTAGAAAGTATTTCGGGCGACATTGTGTTCTTAGGTCAGGGTGGTCGCAGTGTTAAGGTGGGGCAGAAATACCGTTTGCTCCAGTACGGTGACCGTATTACCGATAGCTACAGTGGAGAGAGCCTAGGCTTTCAAGAGCATGATATAGGGTTGTTAGAAATCATTGAGGTGCAAAGCCGCCTTGCTAAAGCAAAAGTAGTTCGTAGCACGTTAGATCTACAGGAGCACTTCAGTCAGGGCAAATTTGTTGTGCGCCTGTATGCTGAATCCGATGCTGGTCAGCGGAGTGTTTCGCAGTCAAGAACAACATCTAGACCAGCGCCTGAACCGGTGAAATCCGTTCAGCAAGACCTTGAGTCTGATTGGTAATAAAGCTATCCGCCGGCCTATTCAGGAGAGATATGAATGAAGAGCTTATTGTGTGTTGTTAATTTGGTGGCGGCCCTAGGTATAGTGGGTTCTGCGTCAGCGTTGACCCTAGACGATTTTTTACCTCCCGCAGCTGGAGGCACTGTTGATCCTCAGCAGTCTGTTAGTCAGAGCGACGATGTTATCCAGGCAGAAACAATGCAAGACGCCATGGGCTATGCATATCAGCAATTGATGAATAACGACGGCGCTGGCGTATTAACAGTGAAGACGAAAACAGGGATGGGGATGCTGTCAACATCGACCAAGACCTACCAGGTTTATGACAATCTCAATGCCACTTTGTTGAGCAAGAGGAGTGCTTATACGCAAGCGTTTATAAGCGCGCAGGGTCAGCTTGTTCAGTCGATGAACGGTTTTAGTAGTGCCTGCGAACAGCAGGTTGGCAATAATTTATCTGTTTTTGACACTGGCGTTGAGTCCAATGCCAACAGCAATAAGAGTAGCAGTGAGATATGCCGTGAGGTGACCGAAGGGGTACTCGCAGGCTTCGTTACGTATAAAGTTGATGATAATGCTGATGATATGAGTGTCAGCGTGACCATTGCCAGTAGTACTAAAACACGGGGTGTTGTTGGGCGTGCGGGTGGGGCAGTAGTGGTTTCCGCTGATCCGAGTGTTGCCTTCGAGCATATAGCGCGGGAAATCAGTATAGGTGTGGTGCCGCCAGTAGGCGCTAAACTCATTTATAACCCTATAAATAATGAGTCAATTGTCATTGGCTTTGGCAGTGCAATTATCAGGAAAAATCGTGATGTAAATATGCAGCGCCAAATGCGTACACTGGCTAACCGGCAATCCGAAGCCCGTGCTAACAATGCTTTGATCGCCTTTTTGAATAATAGCGAAGTGTATTGGCAAGGTGGATTCGATGAACAACAGGTTGAAAGTTCAGAGCAGTTTGAATTGCCACTGGGGGAAAATAATGAAGCGCTTGATCCTGTAGCATTTGATCAAACGAGAAACCAGTTTTTAAGCTTGGTAAGCCAAACAGATAGCTATAGTGTTGTAACTCAGGGGCAAGTGCCGGCAGGCGTGCAGACGCGCAGTTTTCCGAGCGAAGATGGCTATTGGATGAATACCATTGCGATTTATATGCCGTCTGTTACCGCTCAAGCACAGCAGGCAGCAGCTGAAAACCGTAATGCCGTTAATGCTTCATCAGAAGGTCAGTCTGGACGTCGTATTAACATGCAGGGCGGATTAAATTCGGGGGCGGAAAACCCTCAGGGTCCAAGCGGACGTGTAGTTCGAGATAACGACTTTTAAGTCGAAAATGAGTTATAAATGCGGCATACTCATTGTTACAATACTGGCGTTGCTGTCTTTTACAGCGAACGCCTCTGTTGACTCCGAATTAAAAGGTTTCGTCGCTAGTATCCCTGCGCTAGATAAAATTTTTACCTCCGATGTAGCAATCAATCTTATAGGGCAGAGGGCCGAACAGGTAGTAGAGCACCAAGAGCATTTGTATGCTGTGGTGCTTTTTCCTGTCTCGCTCGAAAGGCCCGGTCATGGATTGGGCCTGCGCTATTGTAAGGCAGCACTAGGAAGGCCATTACGAGAACTATGGATTGCGAGGTTGCAGCAGAAGTTTGAGTATCTCACGCTGGCAGTAGCCAATCGCTTATTGTCAGCTAGAGCGTTGAATTACCGTTTCATCGGCTTAGAGACTGTTGAGTACTCACATTCAGGGCATTGGCGAGGTGCTTCCTGCTATGTGGCATTGAGTAACGTGCAGATAGACTTTCCTGATATGCCTAGTGCTACTGAAGTGGACCAGGCTACCTACGATCAGGCTAAGGAAGCGTTCGATCAAGGCAATCAGAAGGCTGCGCTGGATTTGTTTCAGTCGCTAAGCCAGCGATCGTCCGAGCACTTTTCTAACTCAATCCCTTATCTCATTATTTTGCTGCATGATGATCACCCGGATTTGGCTGAAGCTTTGCAAGCAGGTTACCTTGATTTAGCTAATATCAGTGACCCCGACGCAAAAAATGAATTTATGCGCTATTTGGATGAGTTGGGGCCTATGAACTAATGGGCTAAGCCCTGCTTGGGCTGCAATAGCGTGAAGATAAGTAATATTGAATGACTCTTTGCGCTTTGTTGCAGCGATACGAGATTAACCCTATTAGGGTTCTATACCCCTAAGGTTAAGATTGTTTTTCCGAAGGTGTTAGCGAAAAATGGGGCTATTCATAATCGATCTTTCACTTGCATGTCAAAGACGTGTTTTCTTTGTTCGTAGTATTTGAAAAAATCAGACTGACCTTGCACTCACGGGCAATCGGCTGGCTTGCCTTGGCCATGAGGATTTAACGCTGGACCCAGCGCTTGAGGAAAATCGATAAGCGCACAAGGTGCAGAGATAAGGTAGCCCTGAACTTCATCGCATCCCGCCGCACAAATCAATTCGAGCTGTTCAACGGTTTCTACGCCTTCACAGATAGTGCGCTTGCCGAGTTCTTTGGCTAGATCGGAGATCATTTTTACGATGGCTCTTGCATCGGGCTTGGTCAGCAGTTCGGTCACAAAGGATCTGTCTATCTTAAGCGTGTCGAACGGAAAGCGGCGCAGGTAAGACAGTGAAGAGTAGCCTGTGCCAAAGTCATCAAGCGCCAGGCGTACGCCAATACTGCGAATATCATCGAGTATGTGAACTGCTCTGTCTGTATCGTCAATCAATACGGATTCGGTCAGTTCAAGCTCAAGTTTGGCAGGGGGCAACCCTGATTCGCGCAGCACCTTTTTTAAGCACTGGATATAGTCGCCAAATTGCAGTTGTAAAGCTGATACGTTCACTGCAACCGTTAAGCCTGCAAGCTCCTGGGTGCCAGCGCGGCAAGCTTCACGCAAGGCCCACTCGCCTAGTTGATCGATCATCCCGCATTGTTCTGCAACAGGAATGAACTCCGTTGGGCTGATGTCGCCAAGCTCGCTGTGGCGCCAGCGCATCAAGGCTTCTGCGCCGATGATCTGCCAGCGCACAAGATCAACTTTCGGCTGCCAAAAAAGACTGATTTCTTCACGCTCTATCGCCGTTCTAAGCCCTTGTTCAATGCTGCGCCGACGGTGACTTATTGCGCCGAGGCGTGATGAGTACTCTACCCAGCATTCCCGACCAGCATCTTTGGCTGCGTACATTGCGATATCTGCCTGCACCATGAGGTCATCTATTTCTGCAATCGCATCAGTACGAACTACGATGCCAACACTGGCGCCAACACGAAACAGGCGCTCGGATAGCGTAATAGGGTCAGCCAACATGCCTATGACCTTCTGGGCGATAACCATCCTGTCGCTGACTCCTTCCTCCGACCACAAGGCGATGGCGAACTCGTCACCGCCCAGCCGGGCAATCAGACTGTCTTTGGCAACACAATGCCGCAAGCGTTTGGCGACGACTCGCAGCACTGCGTCACCCACGCTGTGGCCATGATTGTCGTTGACGCTCTTGAATCGATCCAGATCTATCGATAGCAGTGCGAGCGGCAACTGCTGGCTAACAATCCAACTGAGGGTTTCACGCAATTTGAAACGGTTAGCCAAGCCTGTCAGCGAATCTGTGTGGGCTAGTTCGCGCAACTGTTTTTCGCTATTGAGTTTGTCGGTCACGTCACTCAGGACGCCGCGCCAGCCAAGAAAAATATCACTACTGGAGTAAAGGCATTTACCCGTCATGAGCAGATAACGTGTCCCAGAGGCGCTACCCATCTTCAACTGCATATCTCGGAATGGAGTCCCTTCTGAGGTGAGTGGGGCTAACTGATCAACCTGCTCGGGACAGCGCTCAACCAGAATCTGGTGAAAGGTCTGCGCTTCCTGCTCATTTTGTGTCAGATCCAGTAACTCAATGAGCCTGGTTGAAATGTGATTCAAGAATCCATCACTGCGGGTCTCCCACAGCGCGTCACCGGCATTGTGCTCAAAGTCGTGGAGCAACACGGCGAGTGTTTGCTCTTGCCGTGCTGAGCGTGCTTCAGCAGCTATAAGATCGGTCGATTTGCGCCAGGCAAACAATGAGCCGGTTAACACCATGAAGGAATACACACCTAGCAATAATACGATGCCGATATAGTGGGAGTCGCTAGCTAACCAAAGAGCACCCAGCACTGCGACGGAGTTTACGGCCACATGACTGAAACTAGCGTAGGGGAGTGGGCTTAAAACAAAAGCGCCAGCACCAATCATGCCGGTGAATAGAACCCCGATAGTCATCTTTTCAATGGCTGAAGCGTCAGGAAACCAGAGTAGGATCATGCCTGCCCACAGCGCTGAAAAAGCGCACGCGTAGAGCGTTTCCCGGTGAATCTTTTGTGGCGAAGCCAAGGTTGGCGCTGCGTTGCGATCAAGCCACCAGCCGATAACGGATCCCAGGCTCAGCAAGTTGAGTAGAATCCACCACAGCCACATGCCCTCCTGGATGTCAGGAGCAAAGGTCAGCAAAACACAGGCGCTGCTGCTGACGTTGGCGAAGGCGATGGGGATTGTTATGCGATTGACTGAATCAAGATGAGCTTGGCGCAGGCGAGCGGCTTCGGGATCATCCGATGAATACATTACCGATATATCGGTGAACAGTTGTTGAATAATCGCGATTTTGTCTTTCAACTCACTGGCACCCTTTTGGTACGCCATAAAGCAGGCTAGTTATGCTATTCACTTTAGCAGACGCGCGAAGTAGACGCGTGTAACAGACGCGTGAGGCAGGGTTTCTGAGGTGACGATGAACGGGTGTACGTTATAAGCGTGCCTACAGCGAATGCTGAAACATCAACTTAGCCGCGCAGCAAGGCTCAAATCTCTCGTTGTAGTGGCTTCAGATCAGGGTTTATGGTGCGCGAAAACTCGTTGAGTGGGCAGGGCTCAGCTATCAGGTTACCTTGGATTTGATGGCAGCCTGCAGTACAGATCAGGTCAAGCTGCTCCACGGTTTCCACCCCTTCACAGACGGTGTGCTTACCAAGCTCCTTGGCCAAGTCAGTAATCATTTTTACAATAGATTTGGCGTCGTCCTTGGTCAGTAGTTCGGTAACAAAAGAACGATCTATTTTTAGCGTATCGAATGGAAAGCGGCGTAGATACGACAGTGAAGAGTAGCCAGTGCCAAAATCATCCAGCGCGAGTCTTACACCGGTGCTTCGTATCTCGTTGAGTATGGCAAGCGCCTTATCTGCATCATCAATCAGAACCGATTCAGTCAGTTCAAGCTCAAGCTTGTCTGGTGCCATACCTGACTGCTGTAGCGCTTCTTCCAGAGAGTGCACGTAATCAAAGAGCTGCAGCTGCGAGGCAGACACGTTGACGGCAATAGTCAGCCCTGCCAGTTCGTTTGTACCGGTTCACGACAGGCTTCACTTAGCGCCCACCTTCCAAGCTTATCTATCATCCCGCATTGCTCGGCTATCGGAATAAACTCTATCGGGCCAATGTGCCCAAGTTCAGGGTGATGCCAACGCATCAGCGCTTCCACACCGACGACTTGCCACGTTTGTAAATCGACTTTGGGTTGCCAGTGCAGAGATATTTCGTTGTTGTCGATGGCACTGCGTAAACCGTTTTCGATACTGAGTCTTCGTCGACTCACCTCTCCCAGTTGCGGTGAGTAGGCCACCCAGCGCCCCCGGCCGGACTCTTTTGCTGCATACATGGCGATGTCTGCTTGTATCAGTAAGTCGTCAAGTGAAGGATGGGAACCACTGCTAACGGTATAACCGACGCTGGCGCCGACACGGAACTGGCGTTCGCTAATCATGATCGGTTCACACAGCGTATCGACCACGTTGTGCGCGAGCTCATCTACCTTTTTTACAGCGGCCTGTGACCAGAGCAGGATGGCAAACTCGTCGCCTCCCATGCGGGCTATCAGTGCTTGCTGATCCACACAGGAGTGTAGGCGTTGCGCAATAACACGAAGTATAGAGTCGCCAACGCTATGGCCGTAATTGTCGTTAACTGCTTTGAATCGGTCGAGATCAATGCACAGCAGTGCAATGGGCCCATTTTGCTCAATCGCTTTATTCAACGCTTGACGCAGGTGAAAGCGATTGGACAATGCGGTCAGCGAGTCGGTGTGCGCCAGATCGCGAAGCTTTTGTTCACTTCTCACTTTCTCGGTGACGTCTGTCAAAACACCACGCCAGCCCAGAAATATACCCGTAGCTGAGTACAGGCTCTTGCCAGCCATGACCAGGTAGGCAACCCCTTTCGGAGTAGTCATGGTCAGTCTCATATCACGGAATGGCTGGCCCTCAGCCGAGAGTATTTGCAGACGCTCAGCGTCATCCGGGCACCGCTCTGCCAGCAACGCCTGAAAACTGTGCTGGTTATCTTCATTCTGTTTCAGTCCCAGGACGTCGGTGAGGCGATTGGAGACATGGTTGAGTTTGCCGACGATATCGGTTTCCCAGAGCGCATCGCCAGCGTTGTGTTCAAAATCCTGCAGCAACACGGCAAGGGCTTGCTCCTGTCGCTCAGAGCGTGCATTGGCGGCGATCAGATCAGTCGATTTGCGCCATGCGCTCAAGGAGCCAACCAGCACCATGGGTGAGTAGATGCACACCAGCAGGGCTACACCAAGAGAGGCCAGGTGTCCGGTTAACCACAAGGCACCAACCGCAGCAAAAGAGTAGATAAGGGTGTAGCAAATGCTCGCATAGGGCAGCGGGCTAAGGACGAAGCTTCCGGCGCTGATCATACCGGTCACAATGGTTGCGAAGGCCATCTGCTGGCCTCTGGACGCGTCAGGAAACCAGATAAGTATCATGCATGCCCAAAGTGCGGCCAGGGAGGATGAGTAGATCGTTGCTCTATGTGCGCTTTTGGATGAAGCATAGACAACCGGGTTCTTGCGGATACGGTACCAGCCCTTGCAGGAGATCAGGCACAAGCAGGTAAGCGCGGCAAGCCATATCCATTGCCCTAGCGGAATATTGGGTGCGTAGGCAATAAGGAGACAGCAGCCACTACCTATATTCGCTAGCATCATCGGCAGTGTGACGCGCGTCACGGAGGTGACTTGAGCCCCGCGCAGGCGAGCCATATCGGTGTCATCTGACGAGTACATCGTCGAGATGTCAGCGAATAGCTGACGAATGTTGGCAATTTGATCGTTCAAATAGGGACGCCCGTCTCATTGATCCAGCATGATTTATAGCGCGATATTAGCAGAGCTACAGGTACCAGGGCTTGGATAAAAACGCTTTATGGATTAAACAATCGGGTGCTAAAAAAGGGCGGTGCCGCTTGCGACACCGCCCTTTTTAGTCAAACCTGCGCGGGGAAATCGCTCGCCGCGTGACGCTCCGCCAACTGTTCAGAGGCTTCGCCCCATACGCGGTTGACCATTCGCCCGCGCTTAACGCCCGCTCGCGCGGCAACGGTCGAAGCCCAGCGTTGTACATGGGTATATTCATGGACCGATAGGAACTCGCCTGCGCTGTAGAGGTTGCCTTCAACCATCAGGCCATACCAGGGGTAAATGGCGATATCAGCAATACTGTAGTCGGCACCGGCCATGAATTCGCGCTCTGCCAGATTGCGGTTCAGCACATCAAGCTGGCGCTTGACCTCCATGGCAAAGCGATTAATGGGGTACTCGAACTTCTCCGGCGCGTAAGCGTAGAAATGTCCGAAACCACCACCGAGGTAGGGCGCTGACCCCATCTGCCAAAATAGCCAGTTCAGCGCTTCGGTACGCTGGGAGCGCTCGGTCGGCAAGAACGCACCAAATTTCTCGGCGAGATACAGCAGGATAGAGCCTGACTCAAACACCCGAGTCGGCACGTCAGTACTGTGGTCTACCAGCGCAGGGATTTTCGAGTTGGGATTGGCCTCAACAAAGCCACTGGAGAACTGATCGCCTTCACCAATGTTGATCAACCAGGCATCGTATTCAGCGTCGCTGTAACCCAGCTCCAACAGTTCCTCGAACATCACTGTCGCTTTGACGCCGTTGGGCGTGGCCAAGGAATACAATTGATGAGGCTGCTTGCCTATCGGCAGATCCTTGTCATGAGTAGGGCCTGCGATGGGGCGGTTGATGTTGGCAAACTTGCCGCCGCTTTCGGCGTCCCAGGTCCAGACTTTAGGTGGCTCATACTGCTTGTCATTGCTCATTTTACGGTTTCCCGAACAGTGATTGGCTGGCGTCAAGGGGCCACAGTTATGTGGCTGATTGCCAAGCCTAGCACGGAGCAAGCAGTTGTGGAGTGACGTTATTTAGTGAGAGTTAGATGATTGGTAAAGGAGCGCTGCAGGACGAATCAGTTGCGATCTCCCTGCAGCGGTTTGGCTCAACCTCGCTCGATGTGCTGCTGATGAAGCTCGTGCAGACGCTTGCTGCCATCTTCGGCATGGACGGCGAAGGTAGTCAGGGCTGAGAGTGAGAAGAGTAGGGCGATGGCGAATTTCATGGTTGCAGTCCTTCTGATTGCAGGTTGGAATGGCGACTGGTGTCGCCGTTTGACCTGTACAGAGTAAGGGAGCAGCACTGATGCCAGCATGACCTGCAGATTACATATCTGTCATCTGCAGAGTTTGAGGAAAGCGCAGTTCGAAGCGCACTCCCTGCTCTTCGTTGAAGACCTGCGCGCTGCCGCTATGCAGGCGCATGATGGCCTGTACTATAGCCAATCCCAACCCACCACTGTGGCCTGGCTGACTTCTTGATGGATCGGCCCGATAGAACCGCTCAAACAGCCTGGACAGATGCGGCGGTTTAATCTGTGCACCCTGGTTACGTACGCTAACGATGTGCTGATTATCCTGCTCTGCGCTGGCGATCATGATCTGACTGCCGGGGTCGGCATGGCGAATAGCGTTGGCAATCAGGTTGGCTAGGGCGCGGGTGAGCATATCCGGTTCGGCGCTCAGGGTGCCGCTGCATTGATTGACCAGCTGCAGATCACGCTCCTGCGCCATGCCCTCGAAGTACTCACACAAGTCTTCAACCAGCTTGTTAAGGTCAGTCGGCTGGAGCGCTAGCGAGCGTTCCGGCTGCTCACTACGGGCCAGGAATAACAGACTGTCGATCATCCGCGCCAGGCGCTCGAACTCCTCCAGATTTGACTCCAGCAACTGCTCGTAATCCGCCGTGGTACGCGAGCGGCTCAGCACCTGTTGTGTTTGGCCCATGAGGTTGTTCAGTGGTGTACGCATTTCATGCGCGAGGTCAGCTGAGAATCGTGCCAACTGCTGGTAGCCCTCATCCAGCCGGGCCAGGGTCTGGTTAAGGCTGGTCTCCAGCAAGCTTAGCTCCAGATAATCGCTGTCTGCATGCAGTCTGCGGTGCAGTTGCCCGCTGTCGATGGCGCCTGCCTGTGCGGCCAACTGCCGGAGCGGGCGCAGGCCACGCTGGCTGATGAAACTACCCAGTAGAAACGTCACCAAACCACCCAGGCTGAGGGCGATGATCAGGGTGTTGCGATAGGACGCGAGCATATTCTGGCGCTCGGTGAGCAGGTGTCCGGCAATCAATACCAGTTGTTTGTCGTGGAGGCTGATCCGCTGTGCCACCAGGCGGTAGGGTACTGCTGGGTCTTGATGGAAGGTCGGCTGGGATGAGGCCTGCAGTTCTGGCAAGGGCAGGGCGGCCGGGTTGATGCTCAGCAGAGGCTTGCCTTGAGTATCCAATACCCAGAGAAAGTGCTGAGTATTACCCAGCATATTGGCATAGAGTTCCGGTCTTTCCAGTAGCGCCTGAATGTCAGGGGTGTTCTTGAGCAGCAACTGCATGCGTTCAAGTCGGCCGAGTAGTGCCTGATCGTCGCGCCAGGCGATCTCCTGCTGCAGGGAGCGGTACAAATACACACCAATGATGCCGAGCGACAGCATGCTGATCAGCGCGAAGGCCAGCGCCAAGCGCATGCTGAGTGAACGCTTGAATTGCTTCATGCGACGCTATCCAGTTTATAGCCCATGCCGCGCACGGTATGTACCAGTTTCAGCTGGAAGGGATCATCCAGCTTGGCCCGCAAACGGCGAATAGCGACATCCACCACATTGGTGTCACTTTCGAAGTTGATATTCCAGACCACCGAGGCGATGCGGCTACGTGACATGACTTCACCCGGATGACTGATCAACAGCTGCAGCAGCGCAAACTCCTTGTTGGTGAGCGTGATGCGTTGACCGTTGCGGCTGACGTGTCGGCGCAACAGGTCTACCTCCAGATCCTCAAGTCGATAATGCTCTACCTCACGCAAGGGTGAGCGCCGCAGTAGACTCCGCACCCGCGCCAACAGCTCAGCATAGGAGAAGGGCTTGACCAGATAATCATCGGCGCCCAGTTCCAGGCCTTTTACCCGATCTTCAACGCTATCGCGCGCCGTCAGGAAAAGTACCGGCGTGTCGCCATGGCGGCGGATCAGCTTGATCAACTGCCAGCCATCGATGCCGGGCAGCATGACATCAAGAATGACCAGGTCGAAGCGCTCCTCTTCAATCAGGTGCCGCGCATCCAGCCCGTCGAGCGCCACCTCGACCTGATAGCCGGACTCACTCAGTCCCTTCTGCAAGTATTCGGCTGCTTTGCGTTCGTCTTCAACTACCAGTATGCGCATCGGTGTCTCCTTCTCAGGCCTTCAGGTTAGAGGTAAAGGCGCGGCCTGCCCATTACAAAAGCGTAATGCAGCGGCAATGCTGCGGTAGTTGTGTCGATTGCACTATTGCCTGGTGTTTACGCAAACCAAGGAGATAACCGTATGGCGCACAAACTGACAATCGCATTGGCACTGCTCGGCAGCCTGGGCGCGACGGCTGTTCAGGCTGAGGTGTCCGGCATTGCCGAACGTCCAGATCTGACGCTGACCCTGGCCAACCAGTTGGCTGATGCAACTCTCAGCGCCTGTCATGCACAGCAACGCACTGCGGTGGTAGCCGTGGTTGATCGCGGCGGCAACCTGATGGCGCTGCAACGCGACGATAACGTCGGCCCACACAATACGCTAGCGGCACAACGCAAGGCATTTACCGCACTCTCAACCAAAACGGCAACCGGACTTTTGGCCGAGCGTGCACGCAATAATCCCGATGCAGCCAATCTAAACACCCTGGATGAGCTGCTACTGCTTGGCGGTGGTTTACCTGTTGCCATCGACGGGCAGGTTGTTGGCGCGCTTGGGGTAGCCGGTGCTGGCGGTGCCAGCACGGATGAAGGATGTGCGCAAAGCGCCATCGATAAGCTGATCAAAACCAACTGAGCTCCAGGAGAATCTGTATGAACGCTATTAGTCGCATCGCCGGTGGTATTTTACTTGCCAGTTGCACAACCCTCGCTATGGCAGCGGGTAACCCGCTCAGCGTGCACGTCCTTAACCTTGAAGATGGTTTGCCGTCATCTGACGTGCACGTCACGCTTGAGCGTCTGCAAGGCCAAAGCTGGCAGCCCTTGAGCGAGGGCGTCACCAATGAGCAGGGCCGCATTACTGAACTTTTCCCGCAGGGCCAGACGCTGCAGGATGGTACCTACAAGGTTACCTTCAAAACCGGCGACTGGTTTGCACAGCATGAAGCCAAGACCTTTTTCCCCGAGGTGCCGGTGATTTTTGCTGTGGATGCTTCGGTAGAGCATTACCACATACCACTACTGTTGAGTCCTTACGGGTTTTCTACCTATCGCGGTAACTGACTTATGCCTGGCGTACTTGGGTAACTGAGTACGCCAAGGCTCACATGTTTCAACCGCTATCTTTTTGCAGGCTACTCAAACCAACTCGCTGCCGACGTCCCACCAGTTGGGGAGTAGCTCACGCACCGCGCGTTGTCCAAAGCGGTCGTCCAGCAGATAAACCACACCGCTGTCATCAGTGCTACGAATCACTCGTCCCGCTGCCTGCACTACTTTCTGCAAGCCAGGATAAAGGTAGGCGTAGTCATAGCCGTTGCCGCCGCTGTCAGCAAACATCGCCTGCATCCGTTCCTTCATTTCCTCGTTGACCGGATTTATCTGTGGCAGCCCCAGAGTGGCAATGAAAGCGCCGATAAGGCGCTTGCCGGGTAAATCAATACCTTCACCAAAGGCACCGCCCAGCACGGCAAAACCTACCCCGTTGCTGTGCTCGGCAAAGCGAGCAAGAAAGCCATGGCGCTCGGCTTCATTCATGCTGCGCGACTGGGCCCAGGTCGGGATGTTTGGGTAATCCGCAGTGAATTGATCCAGCGCTTGCTGTAGATAGGCGTAGCTGCTGAAAAATGCCAGATAGTTGCCGGGCTTGCGCGCAAACTGATCGGCTATCAATTGACAGATCGGGCGCAGGCTGGCGCTGCGATGCTGATAACGGGTGGACAGGTTGCGGATCACCGAGACGCTCAATTGCTCAGCCTTGAAGGGCGACTCCACGTTGATCCATTCTGCCTCTTCCGGCAATCCGAGCAGGTCGGAGTAATACTGTGCCGGGCTCAAGGTGGCGGAAAACAGGGTTGTGCTGTGCGCGGTGAGAAAGCGCTGCTTGAGAAAGGGCGCGGGTACTATGTTGCGCAGGCACAGGGTTGACAGCGTCTTGCGTCCGGCAAATTCTTCATGCCGGGTAATATCAAACAACGAATGCGGCCCATAGGCCTCCGCCAGACGGCAGAACAACATGGCGTCCAGATAAAACCGCAGCAAGGCGGCGTCGTTGCCTGTGGGCTGATCGGTCAGGTGGTCGGTGATGGCGCTGACTGCTTTTTGCAGGCTGGCGATGAACAGGTCAGCAATAGTCGGGTAGATCTGATAGTCGTCCACCTGGTCCTGATGCAAGGTATTCCAGTGGCGCGCAACCCGGTCGAGCACGGTTTTCAGAGACTTTGGCGCGTTGCGCCGCAATACATTGAACACCTGCTGATCAAGCTCGGCGGTATACATGCCGCGCGCGCGGTCAATCAGGTTATGCGCCTCGTCTACCAGTAGCGTAATACGCCAATCGTTAAGTACGGTCAGGCCATGAAGTAGGGCGGTCATGTCGAAGTAATAGTTGTAGTCGCCAACCACTACATCGCTCCAGCGGCACAATTCCTGGCTCAGATAATAAGGACAGACCTGATGCTCCAGTGCGATTCGCCGTACGCTGGGTTGGTCCAGCCACTTCGCCTCTACGGCCGCTGCACGCGCGGCTGGCAAACGATCATAAAAGCCTTGCGCCAGTGGGCAGGAGTCGCCATGGCAGGCTTTGTCTGGATGCTCGCAGGCTTTGTCGCGGGCAGTATGTTCGAGCACACGCAATGGCATATCTAGTTGCTGGCTACGCAGGGTTGATAGCGCCTCAAGTGCCAGCTGCCGGCCCGGTGTTTTGGCGGTGAGAAAGAACAGTCGATCCAACTGCTGCTCAGGGAAAGCCTTGAGCTGCGGGAACAGCGTGCCCAGGGTTTTACCAATACCGGTGGTGGCCTGGGCCATGATGGTCTCACCATCGCGCGCGGCGCGGTAAACCGCTTTGGCCAGCTGGCGCTGCCCGGTACGAAAACCCGCATGCGGAAAGCGCAACTCTTGCAGGCACAGGTCGCGCTCGGCGCGGTGCTCGGTTTCCTGTCTGGCCCAGGCGATAAAACGATCGCATTGCAGCGCAAAGAAGCGGCGCAGGTCGTCAGCCTTGAAGGTCTCGCGGTAAGGCGTTTCCTGTTGGGTCATGACGTTGAAATACACCACGGCCAGATCCAGCTCTGCCAACTCCAGCTCGACACACAGCAGCCAGCCGTAAATCTTCACCTGGGCCCAGTGCAGACTGCGGTGGTTGTCCGGAATACGGCTGACATCGCCCCGGTGGGTCTTTATTTCTTCCAACAGGTTTTGGCTTGGATCAAACCCGTCTGCGCGTCCGGCGACCAGCAGCCCGGGATAACTGCCGGCCAACACCAGCTCGCTGATATAGTCGGGACCGCGACGGCCGACGACGGTTTGATGACCGGCGATGCCTTCCTGTGCCGTGGGTGCAGGGGTAAAGCGCAGGTCGAGATCGCCTTCCTTGGCGGTGAATTCGCAGAGCGCTCGCACTGCTACGCGGTAGGTCATGGTTCGCGCTCCTGCTCACTCCATTGCACGTAACAGACCTCCACCGGCATCGCATGCTGTGCACAAAAGGCCAGCCAGCGGCGCTGATTATCCTGCAGCCTATCTCCGGGGCCTTTCACTTCTATCATGCGGTAGCGCTGTTCTGCCGGCCAGAACTGAATCAGGTCGGGCATGCCCGCGCGGTTCGCCTTGATATCACCCAGTAAGCGCTCAAACCAGTGCTTGAGGTGGGCAGCGGGTATGCACGTCAGTGCCTGCTCAAGCAGCTCGTCACTAAGCATGGACCAGACCACGAAGGGCGACTGGATACCCTGTTTTTGCTGAAATACGGCACGTATGCAGTCCAGGTACTCTTCGCTTTCCAGTCGCGCCAGACAGTGGTCGAACAGATCCCGCCGGCGTGAATAAAAGTCGCTGCTGTGCAGGTCAGCGGGTGCGCTATGGAATGGGTGGAAAAAGGCACCCGGCAGCGGAGTAAACACGGCATCCCAGCAAAGCAGGCCAAACAGGCTGCAAATGAGGGTATTTTCGACGTAATACACTGGCGCGTCATGTTCCGCAAAGTGCATCGCGACGGCCTGCTCAACGCCTGTGTCAGGTTGTCTGGGGAGCTGCAGCCGCTGTTCGGGAGTGGCTATGTCTTTTTTTTCTTTGCTGGATGCGTGCTTCAATTTACGCTCCAAGCGCCTGAGCGCACGCTCCACCAGTTGGCGCTCGGCCTCGTTTTCAGGACTGGCATCCGCCTGTACCGCAAGCTTGTAGGCGGCGTCATATTGTTGGGTCTTTTCCAAAATACGGATTTGCCGTTGACGAGCACCTGTGTAGCGGCATTGTTGATACAAAAGCAGCGCTTCATCCAATGCGCCGTCACGCTCGAGCTGTTGGCTGAGCTGAAACAGCAAGCGCTGATGGCGCTGCTCGATCCAAGGGTTTTGGCTTTGGAACTGACCTAGCTGCGCCAGCGTATCGGCGACGCTGGCGCCATCGGCAAAGGCTTCACGACAGCGCCGCAGATGAAGGTAGTCGTCAATGTCACGGCGACTATGAAAGCCGCGTGACTGCGCTGAAAACCTGACCTGCTCATAACGAAACACGCCAAGATCGGCCAATACAAACTCGGACCAGCTTTGCGCTAGGTTGCCAAAGAATAGCAGCCGGAAGCGATCAAACAGTTCGCCCAAAGTGAGGCTGTACAGCGTGTCAGCTGGAATCTGAGGCCATTGTTGCCAGGCCATCGCCAGACTTTGTTGTTGCTCAAGTTGCTCGGTCAGCGCAGCCTTGCTGAGCTTGGACCCGCTGTCGCTCTCTGTCAGCACGCCAAGCAATTCGTGTTTGAGCAGCAGTTTAGCCAGCTCTGCCGCACTGAGCGGGTTTTCGGTGGATAACCAGCCTAGATCAAGCAGTGGCTGTGCCGCCGTTTCTGTGCAGCCTATCTCGTCGTACGCCAGTTTACTCAAGCGAAAATGCGAGCCCTTGCGCATGACCATACGCACCAGCAGCGCTTGAGCGGACTGGGGCAGGGTGCGGAACTGTTCAACGAAAGAGACCTCCTGCGTAGACAGCAGGTCAGAATAACGTCCTGAAACCCAGTCCAATACGGTTTGGAAGTTTTTCAGATAATAGAAATCGGCAGCTTGAGGTATCGGCATACGGTCACATACTGGTTGTGCGTACAGTATTGTCCGTCTACAAAAAGCGGGTTGCAAGCCCGGTATAACAAGAAAGCTCTTCGATACTTTGATTCAAGGCCTACAGGTAGTCGTTGAGATTCAACTCCATCATTTGCTGTAATTCCGCTACTGGCCGGGGTTTGCTGAGATAGTAACCCTGCACCATGTCGCAGCCCTGATCACGCAAGAAATGCAGTTGCGCTGATTGTTCTACGCCCTCGGCGACGACCTGCAGCCCTAGTTTGTGCGCCAGTAGTATTGTGGCCTCGACAATAGCAGCGTCACTGGCGTTGTCAGGTAGCGCACTGACGAAGCTACGGTCAATCTTCAATGTGTGTAATGGGAAACGTTTAAGGTAAGCAAGCGAGCAGTAGCCAGTACCATAATCGTCGATGGCGACTCTGATACCGAGTTGCTGCAGGGCATACAAGGTGCTGGCAGAGGTGTCCAGATCCTGAATAAGCATTTGCTCGGTTATTTCGAGCTCCAATTGCTCGGGGGGGAAGCCAATCTCTTTCAGCACGTCTGCCACTTTGCTGGCCAGATCGCCTTCGGCAAACTGGCGTGCCGATAGGTTGACGGATACCCGCACTGGATGCTGTCCGATCACCTGCATCGCCATGGTATCCAGGCAAGCCTGCCTGAGTACCCAAAGGCCAACTTTGACGATAAGTCCGGTTTCTTCCAATAACGGTATGAAGTTATCTGGTTGAACCAGGCCACGGGTAGGGTGGTTCCAGCGTAGTAGCGCCTCTGTTCCAATAACCTTGCCAGTGCGCGTGTCTGCCTGCGGTTGGTAGTGTAAAACGAACTGATTGCGTTCAAGGGCCCAGTGCAATTCCGACTCCAGCACCAGAAGCTCCTGCTGGCGCTCATTCATCTCCGGAGCATAGAACTGAAACGAGCGGCCACCAGCCGCTTTTGCCTGGTACATGGCTGAGTCGGCGTTGCGTAGCAAGGCCTCAACGCTGCTGCCATCGTCTGGATAGATTGATACGCCGGTCGTGAAACTGACGAAGATATCCCGCTGATTAACGCGTACCGGTTGCTCGAAGGCACGCTTGAGCTTGTCTAGTACACCGACGATTGCTTGTGGTGCCGTGAGGTCAATGGCGACAATGACAAATTCATCGCCACCGTAGCGCGCCAATAGGTAGTTAGGACGTAGGTAGCGAGCCATGCGCACACTGACTTGTTGTAATAATTGATCACCTAGGCTGTGTCCGAGGCTATCGTTAACCCGCTTGAAATTATCCATATCGAGAAACAGCACCGCCATCTTTGAGCCATGCTCTTGAGCGCGCTGGATCTCGGTTTGTAGCTGTTCGGCCAGCAGCACCCGGTTGGCAAGTCCGGTTAACTCATCGTGGGTGGCCTGATGTTGTAACTCCGCTTCAAACTGTTTGCGCTCGCTTATATTGCGCCCAATACTCGAGAAATAGGCCGTTTGCCCCGTTTTGTCACGATGTGCGATCACCACCTCGGAGAGGTAAATTTCATTACCCTTGGCATCGGTCAGCATGGATTCGCGTTCGAATATGCCGTGTTTTTCTGCTTGTTTCAGTGCGCTGAGAATAAGTTCTTCAGCTATTCGCATACCATGGCTGGTCGGTGCTTGCTGACGATAGGGTGTCTGGTAGGAGACGTCGCCGAGCAACTCCTGACCGGAGCGATTCAGATACAGAAGCTTGCCATCCCGGTCACTGATAGCCACTACATCTGTGGTCGCCTCCAGAATGGCGTTGAGGCGCGTCCTTTCTTCATCTGCTTTAACCCGCTCGCTAACATCGCGGCCAGTTGATACAAAGTGCGTAATTTTCCCATCGGCATCAACCAGAGGCGTTATTACCTTTTCCTCGTAAAATAATTCACCAGATCGTTTGCGGTTAATCAGCGTGCCACGATAGGTACGGTGTTGCTTGAGGGTTGACCACAGGTCTGTATAAGCGTCCGGCTCCTGCTCGGTGGCTTTCAATACATCCGGCGACAGTCCCGTTATGCTGGCAGCGCTGTACCCCGTCATTTGCTCGAATGCCGGATTGACATACTCGATACGGCCATCGCTGTTGGTGATAAAAATGCTGTCTTCAGTCTGATCTACTGCTTGCGAGAGCTTGCGCAGCAGTTCACTGGATAGCCGATGTTGCTTTTGCGCCGCACGCTCTGCAACGGCACGTTGAATGACCGGAGCCAGCCGTTGCAGGTCATTTTTGACGATATAGTCTTGTGCGCCCGCTTTAATCGCTTCGACTGCCGCTTTTTCACCCAGGGTGCCGGACACATAAACGAACGGGAGGTCTTCGCTGTGTTTGCGCACTGTTTTTAGCGCGGCTGCGCCATCAAAGAGCGGCATGCTGTAGTCGGAGAGCACTACATCCCAGTTAAACTCAGACAGTGCTTGCTCAAGCGAACTTTGGGTCTCGACACGTTGCCACTTGATCGACCAGCCCTGTGTTTCCAGGTGATGGATAACGAGTAGCGCGTCATCTTCGTTATCCTCCAGCATCAGGATGTGCCATTGATGGGCGGCGTGTGACTGCAGCATGACTACCTCCTGTTTAAGCGTCCAAAGCGGGACAATTTATTTGCAACCAGTAACGGCTTAGCTCGTGGATGACTTTTACGAACTCGTCAAAGTCTACAGGCTTGCGAATATAGCTATTGGCGCCGCATCTATAGGAACTGTACCGATCACTCAGTTCTAACGAGGAAGTCATTACTACGACTGGAGTTAATCGCGTTTTTTCGTTATCACGGACTTTTTTTAGTACTTCAAGTCCTCTGATAATAGGTAAATTAAGATCAAGTAAAATCAGTGCAGGGTTAATGGGGTTCTCAACGTTACCAAATAGCTTGGTGAGCGCCTGCTGACCATCTTCAGCAATAACGATGTCATTAGACATGTTGTTGCTTTTCAACGCATGTAGCATCAATGCTACGTCATCCGGATTGTCTTCTACCAAAAGTATAGATTGGTTTCTCATAGGGTATTCCTGACCGAGTTGAACTTCAGATAGAAGCTCGCACCTTTTCCGGGTTCTGCTTCCGCCCACACACGACCGTTCAGTTTTGCCATGATGCGAGCAATGGTGGCCAAGCCGATACCGGTACCTGGAAAATCACTGGCACTGTGCAGGCGTTGAAAGGGCGTAAAGAGCTTGTCGGCATATCCCATGTCAAAACCTGCGCCGTTGTCGCGGATAGCGACAACCTCCCCACCGTCGCGTGTCTCTCTCTCTATGTTGATATGGGCTTCGCCTACTTTGGCGGTAAATTTCCAGGCATTGCTGATCAGATTCTCGATGGTCACTTGTAATAGCACAGGGTCAGCGTCAACCCACAGGTTCTTTTGCACGTAAACTTGCACGTTGCGCTCCGGCTCGGCTTCTCGCAGGTTCTGTACGACTTTTTCGGCTACCTCACTCAGATTGACCTCAGTCAGGCTGACATCAGCCTGGGTGACGCGCGCGAGCATCAGAAGATCGTCTATCAATGTGCTCATTTTGTTTGCGGCAGCGCGAATTCGATTAAAGTAGTTCGCTTCTTGCTCATCCAGTTTTTCAGACAAACTGCTTAACAGTATGTTGCTGAAACCGTCGATCGCTCGCAAAGGGGCGCGAAGGTCATGAGATACAGAGTAGCTGAATGCTTCCAGCTCTTTATTGACTAGTTGCAGATCGTTATTTCTCGAAGCAAGCCCCTGGTTCAGCTTCTCTATTTTGCGCGTTAGTTCACGGCGCTCGGTTACATCTCTGATTGCACAGAAAGTCAGCTTCCCCGAGTCGGTTTGTATAGGGCTCAGGCTGATCTCAACCGGGAACTCGCTTTTATCCTTGCGCAACGCCTTGAGATCGAGCCCTACGCCCATAAGCCGTGCTTTAGGTGCTTCGGCATAAAGCTGGCGATGCTTCTGGTGTTTGTTTCTAAGCGTTGCAGGCAGAAGCGTTTCCACTTTCTCCCCTAATAACTCATGCTTCGCGTACTCAAACAGCTTGATGGCCTGATCGTTAATCAGAACGATAGTACCGGCATCATCCGTAATAATGATGGCATCTGGCGCAGCTTCAATCATGGCGCGGAACTTGGCTTCGCTAGCCTGCAGTTCGGCTTCGGCCTGGGAACGCTGCACCATCGAGCGTGATAGCAAGAATGCCAAGACGGCCAGGATAAACACAACCACCGCGCCTGCAGCCCAGAACCTTTTTTTTCAGGGGCGCAACCGCCTGCTTAACTTGCTCACCCGCAAGGTATGAAACCAGGTACAACTTACCCAATGTTTGCTCTGACTCTTTGATGGTGGCATTGGAAAGCTCGACGGGAGTAAAGCTGTAATGATCATTGTTAATGGTCAGCTCGCCAAGCTCAGGCGCATTGATGATTTTGCTCCACAGTTTGATGTGCTCTACGGGGAGGCTATGGGCGCTGCGCGCGGGCAGCATAAACCCCCACTCATGTTCGGGGGAGGGACCTTTGAGCCAATAGCCATTTTGATTAACCAGCCATAGCTGAGCTCCGTTTTTGTTGTCCATCTCAGCGAGCGCCTCAAGTATCTCTGCCCCCCGGTAGTTAATGACCAACAAGCCCGTTTTGTGATTACGCTGCTTGTCAAAGATGGGTGTGGCAACGCGAATGGTCGGGTTCAGCGGTTGCTGTATTTGTTCGTTCTCTACATTGAGGTCGAAAGGCGAAAAATAGACAGATCTCTGTGGCTGCTGCATGCCTATTTGAAAGTAGTAGCGGTTGCTTTTGTCCTGCAATAACTCTTTTGGCGTTATAACCAGCCCGTCTGTTTGCCGTTCAACTCTGACCTGCTCCTGGCCCTGGGTATCAATGAACCTTATTTGCTCGTATTTTGCGTGAAACCGGAGAAAGTCGGCGAAGCTTCTTGCGCGTTGATCCGACTGTGTCAAACCGAAGGCTTCGCTGTGCTGAAATTCAACGTGATTTGCGAGATAAAGCGCATCGCCCCGGATAATATCAATGCTGCTTTGCAGCAAAGAAACCGCTCGCTCAACCTGAGCTCTTTGCCCAGCGCCGGCGATAACAGTACTCGCCTTTATTTGACTATTGGCCAGCAGTGCAACCACCAATGCGGCGACTAACGCCAGAGGAAGCCAGATCAGCAGAAAGTAATAAAGTATGCTTTTGGGCGACCTGTGCAGAAAGTGCATATTAACGTCCTTATGACTTTGACTACGTCCTGGTATGTTTTTGACTACTGCATTTGCATGAAAGTATAGAAGAGATGCCCAATTTGACGATCTTTCGAGCTAATTAAGATTGTGGTAAGCCTAGGCGATTGGTGATGGCGGAGGCCCGGTACCTGTCAGAGCTCTGGTGCGGTAAAAACCGCACTCAGGTAGACTGCGCCAATAAAGCGGCTGGCCGCCGATATAGAGGGCCTTGGGTGTGAAATGCTTCTGAGTCTGGCGTTGATCATTGCGCTACTGGTAAATGTCTGGGTGCTGCTGGCGTTATGGTTCCATCGTCCACATGGGGCTGTGCTGCGTTATGTACCAATAGGCCTTTGGGTGCTCATTTGGGGCACGGCGGTAATGTATCTGTTCCGGGCGCATTACCTGCCGGCTGCACTATGGCTGTGCTCCGGGCTGGCGCCCGTGCTCATCTGGTGGTTTGGTGTTTTACCTAAAGGGCAGGGCGACTGGGCTGATGATATGGCCTATACCACGACGGGAGTCGTAGATAGCGACCGGCTTGCCTTGCAGCGCGTGCGATCCTTCAATTGGTCCACAAACGATATTTACCAGCAGAACTGGGTGAGCCGTGAGTACGATCTATCCGATCTGCAAACGGTGGATATGATTACCTCTTTTTGGGGACTGAGGCCCATTGCGCATGTGCTGGTATCGTTTGGTTTTGGCAATGACCGCTATCTGACATTTTCTGTTGAAATTCGTCGACTACGTAACGAGTCCTTTTCGATTTTAGGTGGTTTTTTCAAACACTTTGAACTCAATATTGTGGCGAGTGAGGAGCGCGATATAGTGCTTGTTCGCACCAATTGCAGAGATGAGGACGCCTTTCTGTATCGCACGCGCATTGGCCCCGATGAAGGCTGCGAGCTACTGCTGGGGTTTGTAGCTGCAGCCAATCAACTGGCAGCAAAACCCCGGTTTTACCACACGCTCAAAGCGAACTGTACGACGATAGTCTTTGCTCTGGCGCGGCGCATACATCCCCAGTTGCCACTGGATTATCGGTTGTTGCTCAGCGGCTATCTCGATGAATACATTTACGGCCTTGGCGGCCTGCAGCCTGGTTACTCGCTGGCAGAGTTACGAGAGCGTGGGCGGATAACCGACCGCGCGCGCGAAGCAGGGGATTGCGCCGAGTTTTCCAGGCGCATCCGCGAAGGTGTACCCGGTTGTGACTAGCACTGCTGCCCTGTATACATTGACAGGCTGTCGCGCCTGAGGAGGAATGATGCATAGGATCGGAATAACCTTATTGCTCTCGGGTTTGTTACTACTACCAAACCTGGCCAGCGCTCAAAACGCGCCTGAGGTCTCGCAGAGCGTGGAGGAAATTGTCGGCGATGCGCGTCTGGCACCGAATTTGCGTATAAAACGCAGCGTTACGCTGTTGCAAGCGCGTGCCCAGGTTGAGCGCCAGCGTGACAACAGCGCGGGTGCTGACCGTCTAGAGCAATCGGTGAACTATTTGCTACAAGCACCGGCAATAGCCGAGGCCGCTGAACTCGCAGCACAAGCCGCAGAGGCCGCTGACGCAGGTGACAGCGAAACGGCATTGGTATTTGCCGAAAGCGCGGCTCAGCTTGACGGTGCCAAGGAGCTACCTGAGGACCGGGTGCTCGACTAGTTTATGCATTTGAACGGCTACTTTGGGCCTTATGATGTGCTGAGTTATTGATAAGCAGGTGACTATGAAACTGGGTTTATTGCAGTGTGATGATGTCAGTGAGGCGTTGCAGGCACAGCAGGGGAACTACCCGGAGATGTTTGAAACCCTGTTGCGCCAGCGGCTGCCCGGCATGGACTACCAGGTATACCGTGTACTGGACGGTGTCCTGCCTTCCAGTGTTGATGAGTGCGACGTTTACCTGAGTACCGGCAGCAAGTTTGGCGTGAATGACGGTTTACCCTGGATCGCTGAGCTGGAGGCCTTTGTGGTTAAGCTCTGGGAGGCGGGCAAACCCCTTGTCGGTATCTGCTTTGGTCACCAACTGATGGCCAAGGCGCTAGGCGGTGAAGTGCACAAATCACCCAAGGGCTGGGGTATCGGCTTGTCATTCAACGATGTGTTGGTTAACAAACCCTGGATGCAGCCAGCGCGCGACAGCCTGGACCTTATTGTCAGCCACCAGGACCAGGTCGTGCGCCTGCCGCCACAGGCCGAGATTCTTGGGCGTAGTGATTTCTGCCCCTATTATCTACTGCAGTACGGCGAGCACTTCATGAGCGTGCAGGGGCATCCGGAGTTTTGCAAAGCCTTCTCGCATGAGCTCATGGATTCGCGCCGTGATGCGTTACCTGCCGCGCGCTATCGCGCAGGAAAGGCTTCCCTGAGTGCTGATGTGAATGGCGGATTGATGCTGGACTGGATAGTTAATTTTTTACAGCAGAACCACTGATAGGGCCGCCTTTTGCCCGCAGCACAGCTTGTGGGTATCCTATAAGTCAGCTCGGCACTCTGCGGAGCCTTGTTTTTACTGCTCTGGAGGCGGTCGCATGATAGTTCTGTCCAACGAAGTACAACTGGGAGATTGGGAGGTAGAGATCACTGCCGTCCGCTCGCAGGGGGCGGGTGGCCAGAACGTGAACAAGGTCGCCAGTGCTATTCATCTGCGGTTTGATATCCGTCGTTCCAGCTTGCCGCCGTTTTATAAAGAGCGCCTGTTACGTCTCTCTGATCAGCGCATCACCAAGGATGGTGTAATCGTTATCAAGGCACAGCAGTTTCGCACGCAGGAACTGAATCGTGACGATGCCGTGGAGCGTCTGCGCGAACTGATCAATGGCGCTGTCGTGGTGCAGAAAAAGCGTCGCCCAACGCGTCCGACCCGCGGCTCCCAGGTACGCCGAGTAGACAGTAAGGTGAAGAGAGGGCAGTCCAAGCAGCTAAGGGGCAAGGTGGATATTTAACCTGACCTGTCCTTAACTGCCCGCCTCAGGCGTGCAGATTGCTAAAACGATTACTCTTCGTCTTCTGCGTCTCGCAAGCGCTCCTGTCGAGCTGCTTCTTCCTCCAGTACCGCTCGAATCTCGGCCACCACACTGTCTACATCCGCTTCGCCCTCAGGGTCAGCAAAATGGCCCGTCAGCTCGCTCTCAGGGGTAAGCTTGCCTTCTTCATAGAGTGACCACATTTCTGCTGCGTAACGCGTTTCCAGCAGTTCGGGCGCATATTGCGCGTAATATTCGGTCATATTACGCACATCACGATCAAGCATCTTGCGGGCGTTGTTGTTGGCAGCGGCATCCACCGCCTGAGGCAGGTCGATGATTACCGGGCCGTAGGCATCGACTAGCACGTTAAACTCCGACAAGTCGCCGTGGACCAGGCCGGCGCATAACATCAGCTTTACATACTCCATAACCACGGCATGGTCTTCAAGGGCCTGTTCTGCGGACATGGAGACATCATTAAGGCGCGGCGCAACGTTTCCTTCGTCATCGGTTACCAGCTCCATCAGCAGGACGCCGTCGAAGCAGCCGTAAGGTGTCGGCACCCGGGCGCCGATAGCAGCGAGGCGGTAAAGCGCGTCCACTTCGGCGTTCTGCCAAGCAGACTCCTGCTGGTCACGGCCAAACTTGGAGCCTTTCTCCATCGCACGTGCACGTCTGGAGTTGCGCACCTTGCGGCCTTCCTGATAGAGCACTGCCTGTTTGAAACTACGCTTGGTTGCTTCCTTATAGACTTTGGCGCAGCGGATCTCATTTCCGCAGCGCACGACAAAGACGGCGGCTTCCTTGCCGCTCATCAAGGGACGTATGACCTCATCGATGAGGCCGTCTTCTACCAGAGGTTGCAAACGCTTAGGGATCTTCATAGCGCCGTTATACCCTAAATGCATACGGGGTGTTAAGTGGCACTGTAAATGTAGCCCTTACGGTGTTGAATTAACTAATAAAACGGGCCGGATTAGCCGATTACCATATCTTCAATCAGAGTACGGTTCGCGCTGCCGGGCAAGGTGCTCAGGGTCAGCCCGCGCGCAGCATCCACTGTATAGTCGCGCGCCTTTACGGTGCTGACATAGCGCCAGTCAGCCGTTGCCTCGTCCGGCGTAAAGGTCACCAGCAAGTAACCGCGCTGGTTGGCGTTAAGGTACTTGAGTTCATCGACCAGCAACGTGATCGCTTGTTCTGCCTGCGGCATGGCTTCAGCGGGTAACCCAAGGTAGCTTTCCAAACCAGGTGAGGTAATACCGGCGGTGGCAAACTCGACACCCACAGCTTCACCGTCTTGGGTTTTCAGGTTGTTGGCCCACGCATTGTGCGTATCGCCTGCCAGCACAACCAGGTTTTTGTCGAGACTGCGGGCCAATCCGAATATCACCTCGCGCTCATAGACATACCCATCCCAGGCGTCAAGGTTGTAGGGGATGACTGTGGTGATTCGCGCGATCTCTTCGCTGGTGAGGGAGGGGTCTTTTTGCTGGACACGTATTTTAAGCTGCACCAGTTCACCAAGGAGCGTACCCAGGTCTGCCGCGGCAGGGTTCGACAGTGCTGTCAGCATTTCGGCCGGTAATAGCATGCGGCCCATCAATACCTGTTGCCCCAGCACTTGCCATGTAGCGGTTGAAACTGCCAGCTGGGTTTGCAGCCAGTTCATTTGCGTCTGGCCGAGCAGACTGCGACTGCTGGAGCTTACATCCGCGGTAAACCCAACCGCATCAAAGCCGCTTTGGCTGGTGTAGTCGGCGTAATCAAGCTGCTCATCACGACCAATGATGCGGGTATCGAGCATATGCAGGCTGACGAGGTCGCCGAAGTCGAAGCTGCGATAAATGGTCAGTTCATCGTCTGCGCTGGCAGGACGAACGGGTAACCACTCAAAATAGGCTTGCAGCGCCGCCAGTTTACGTTCGGTGAAATCGCCTTCGCCCTCGTTGTGGTTCTCGGCGCCGTCCTTCCAGGTATCGTTGGCGACTTCATGGTCATCCCATACGGCGATAAAGGGCGCTGCGGCGTGCAAGGACTGCAGGTCGGTATCGGTTCTATACAAGGCATAGCGTTTGCGGTAATCGCTCAGGTTCAGCAGTTCAGTGTTGTTGTCGCTGGACAGGCTGCGACCTAGCGCTGCGGCATCCTCCGTGGCGTAACCGCCGGTACCGTATTCATAGATGTAATCACCCAGATGCAGCACCGCATCCAGCTCTGATTCACGAGCCGCTTCGGCATAAGCGTGAAAGTAGCCGGCCGGGAAATTAGCGCAGGACATCACGGCAAAGCGAACCTGTTGAACGCCCGCACTTGGCAGCGTTTTCATTTTGCCGGTTGCCGATACGGTATTGCCCGCCTTGAATCGATAGAAATAGGTCTCGCCGGGTAGCAGGTTCTGTACGTCTACCTTGAGCGTATAGTCGCGTTCCGGCCCGGTACTGGCACTCCCGCTATGCAGGAGTTGGGTGAAAGCAGCGTCGCTGGCTACTTCCCAGCTGACCTCAACGTTCGCAGCGTTTGCGTCTTTTGGGGTCACCCGGGTCCAGACCATGATACGGTCAGCCAGCGGATCACCACTGGCTACTCCATGCTCGAACGCGAGACTCCGGTTCTCTGCTGACGGTGATGATGAAGAGCCGCTGCTCAAACATCCCTGTAAGCCGGTAGAGACAACGATCCCACCGAGCGCCAATCCCGATGCGCGTAAAAAATCCCGCCGAGTAAAACCAGCCATGCTATTACTCCTTTGCTGACCTCGAATTGAGACGGTCCATGGTTGAGAAGAATGCTAAGGATGATGGCAAGACTGTGTTACAGCTTAAGGACGGGCATTACAGGCTAGTTTTTATCAACAAACCACTGCTCAATAGCCTGTCGCGTAAGCTCTTCACGTTGTTCTGGACGGGGCGCCCAGTTTCGCCAGCAGCGCGTGGCATGGGTCAGGAACTCGAACAACGGGAGATGCTGGCGTAGCACCCGTTGCTTGCGGTGGTCGATGACCGGATTGAAATAGCCGAAGTAGTCAAACATCTGGCGAGGGTTCTTGCGTACCCAGAGCCAGGATCCCATCTCTAATGTGAAAGGGATGAACAGGTTCTCGGGATGGCTATCCAGAGAGCTGTCGTAAAGGTGATCCCAGAGGTCACCGTGGGTAGTGTAATTGATCGACTGCGGCTCGATGATGTAAGGATGGTGATTGGGGTATGTCTGCTCGAACAGCCGTTTTAGACTTAGCACTTCAGCGATATTGGCGATGGGTTTGTGGCTGCGTGCATAGCCGCACCAGAGTCGGTCACGGCGGCCAAAGCCGCTGTGGCAATCTACGCTGATAGCGAAGGGCGATTGGTGCATGCGCTCCTTAACTACCCGCAATACGGCGGCAGACTCGGCCTCCATAGGTGCACCCAGTTTGCCGCGATACCAGGGCAAGCGTTTACTAACGCGGTGCCCGCTAACCAGCCACGGTGCTGGCCCCATGGCTTCAACGGGCGCATTACGCATCAGGTCCACGCCATTAAGATTGCTGCGCCTGTGATGCCAGATGCCACCAGGGTTGATCATGGGCATAAACAGCAGCCGCACACGCTCCAGCTGCTCGCGTAGCTGATCATCCCAGTCAAGACGGTGCACCAGGCTGTGCAGCCAGGAAATCAGCACCTGCGTACCTATGCGCTCGACGCCATGCACACCACCAAAAAAACCTATTACTGGTGCGTTGGCTGAGCGGCTGCCCAGCTCAATCACCCTTACCGGGATACTGATATCGCCGATGGGGACGTGTAGCGGGGTGGTCACCCGAATATGGCGTGCTGCTTGATGCAGTAGCCGCTCAAGCTGGGTGTGCTCAGGCAGGTGGCGTTGGATTTGGTGTAGTGCGTCGGTCATGATGGGGCCGGCCAAGGTGTGATTTAACCATAGAGGTAACTCATGACAGTTGGATGAAGATTGTGTTGCTGGTGCTCTATCGAGTCCTTCTTTTGGGTGGCTCGCCATTCAAATACATGAGTTACATATGCTGTATTGTCTTTGATGAAAAATCTCGGCTAATGCGCTGTTATATAAGATTTTTATGCTTCGGAATTGCTCGCTTTTCGCCTTGCTGGCCTTCGGCTTCTCTGCGTTACTCGGTGTTGAGCGGCGTCGCCTAGCCGGCCGCACCTAGCCGGCCGCACGAAAACTCGCTTCGCTCAGACAAGTCGCGACGCTTTATCGCTCGGCCCCTGCGTTACTCGACAGCTTGGTTGGGGATGAACGGCCGGAGAAAGGCGTGATTTTCAGGTCTCGTGATTTGGTCTAAGTTTGAAAACCACAAATCAGCCGATTGCACGGACTAGAATGTCCCATCTGAGCGGGCGAGTAGTGCAGAGCTGCCGGGAAAAAGGCGCGTGCGGTGTCTGAGGTGCGTAGCGCCGAGTTTGCGCGCGTCCCCGGCAGCTCGAGCAACGCAGCGAACCCGAAGGGCCGCGCAGCTGGGTGCCCTGGGGGATTGTCAAGGGGGCATGGGCAAGCATGCCCCCTTGACTCGCCTAGTGGCGAAAACGAAAGTGAGCTAACCACCGCAGGCTCGAAGCCTGGGAAGAAAATGCCGAACCACTGCATCCTAGCCGCAGGGTGGGCGGCTGAAGCCACCCGCCACGGCGTGTTCCGCCCTACGACATTCGGCATATATTCATGCCGCAATCAAAAACTCAATCCACCAACGCCCCATTAATGATCGCCCGTAACTCCTGCCGCACCGCATAGGTAGAAGAAGGAATCAGCTGCGTCATAAACACCATCAACAGGTCTTCTTCTGGATCGATGAAGAAGTTGGTGCTCGCCATGCCACCCCAACCGTATTCGCCCACTGAACCGACGGTCTGGGATTTGGCAACGTCGAGCTTGACCGAAAAACCCAAGCCAAAACCGGTGCCGTCGTAGGGAGTCTCGCTAAAGGAGCCAATGGCGACGTCGGGCAAGCCCTTGTTATCGGGGAGATGGTTCATGCGCATGAATTCCAGAGTCTTGCGGCCGATAATACGCGCGCCATCGAGTTCGCCGCCGTTGGCCAGGGCCTGAGCAAAGCGGTAGTAGTCGTCGACACACGAGACCAGGCCGCCGCCGCCAGACAGATAGCCATGCGCCTTGGCAAAGGCTGAGCCTTGCGGATCATCCTGCAGGCTGAAGCTGTCACCCGGTTGATACTCATAACAGGCGGCAAAGCGACTCAGTTTTTCTGCTGGCACGGTAAAGAAGGTGTCTGGCATGCCCAGCGGCTGAAAAATGTGCTTGCTGAAATAATCGTCCAGACTCATACCGGAGAGCAATTGCACCAGATAGCCACACACGTCGGTTGCGACGGAGTAATTCCAGGCCGTGCCGGGTGAAAACTCCAGAGGCAATCGAGCCAGCTCGTCGATCAAGCGATCGAGCGTGTGCCCCGGGCCGCCATCCAGCTTGAGGCTGCGGTAGGCCGCGTCCACATTGGTACGATTCATGAAGCCGTAGGTAAGGCCGGACTGGTGGGTTAACAGGTCACGAATGGTCATCGGACGCTGCGGTGCCGTAGTCAGCATTTGCGGATGACTGCCGGTTTTATATACGCGCAGGTTTTTCCAGGTCGGAATGTACTTGTGAACTGGCTCATCCAGTAGAAAACGGCCCTGTTCGTAGAGCTGCATCAAGGCAATAGAGGTAATCGGCTTGGTCATCGAATAGATACGAAACAGCGTATCGCGTTCTACTGGTAACTGACGCTCCACATCACGCAGCCCCTGAGCCTGGCAGTAGACTACCTCGCCACGGCGGGCGACCAGGGTCATGGTGCCTGCTAGCTTGCCTGGATGAAGGTACGCCCGATCCAGGTGCTCGGCGATACGATCCAGTCGGTTCAGGTCCATACCCGCGATAATATTGCTCTGCGCCATTGGAAATTCCATAGGTTGATCAAAGACTTGATACTAGCCTGTAAAGCCGCCGAGCAGAAACCCCCGCAGGTCATGAATGAGAGAGCAGGCGGCCCCGGTACGCTAGGTAATAAAATACTTTGCAGTACACGCATAACTTCATTGTGGAAGTGCCCGTACTAGGTGTAAAAGAGCAGCACCCAAGCAAAATGAGGATTGCGATGAAATGAGTGAACAATCGCCCTGTCTGAATTGCGGTGCCTGCTGCGCCACTTTCAGGGTTTCTTTTTACTGGGGCGAGACTGATAGTGCGCCCGGCGGTGACGTACCCACCCAGCTTACCGAACAGATCTCCCCTTACCGCGCCTGTATGCAAGGCACTAATCAGCCCAAGCCGCGCTGCGTTGCGCTACTTGGCACTGTGGGTGAGGGCGTACGTTGCAGTATTTACGAAAAACGCTCCAGTCCTTGCCGTGACTTTCCTTATCACGGCGAAAACGGTGAAGACAGCCCCGGTTGCCAGCGCGCCAGAGCCTTACATGGCTTGCCCCCGCTGCCCGATAGCCCCGTCCGGCCCTCGTTGATACCTATTATCGCGGCGTAACGTCGTGGCAGGTGGCATCTCAGTTCGCCGCCTGTCCTGCGCTGGCAACCACAGAGTGCACCAGGTACAACTTGCGCATGCTGTCGATGGTCAGCACGAAGGGGTAAATATCAGCCTGACCCATACTGCGCGCGAGAACGTTGAGCACGCTGCTCAGCTGTACCCAGCGGTTGATGAAGGCGAGGAATCGCTGCCGGTCATCTTCGCTATGTTTATGTGCACTTAATTGGCTGCTATCAAATGGGTCGGTCTGCAGCGCCAGGGTGTCGATTTGCAAGCCGAAATCCAGTGCAGCGTTCAGGGTGTCGGTCATATGCAGGTAATGTGCCCAGGTTTCGGCCCAGTCTTCCCAGGGATGAGTGGCGGCATAGCTGCTGATGAAATGGTCTTTCCAGTCGGCAGGCGGGCCGTCGCGGTAGTGTCGTTCCAGGGCCTTTTGATAGTCCTGCCGGTCATCACCGAAGAGGACACGGCAGGGCTCCAGCCAATGCGTGTCTCGGACCAGACGGTCCCAATAGTAGTGTCCGCTTTCATGCCGGAAATGCCCTAACAATGTGCGGTAGGGTTCGTGCATGTTTTGGCGTACGCGCTCACGATGTGCAGGGTCGGCCTCATCGATATCCAGGGTGATGATGCCATCCATGTGTCCGGTCATCACAGGCTCTGCGCCCGGCTGTTGACGCAGAAAATTGAAACCGAGCCCTTGCTGCGGATCGGCACTGCGCGGTATGACGGGTAAACCCAGCATGAGCAGCTGGGCGACGAGGCGTCGCTTGGCTACTTCAGTCTCGTGCCAGAGCTCCGCATTCTCGTTAAGACTGAGATCGGGGATGGTTTCGTTTAATACGCAGGCGAGGCAAAAATGCGACGGACTGTCATGGTTTACCAGCCAGTTGCACGCCGCAGGCGCAGTCAGGTTCCCGCAGCGTCGATAGCGGCGTTTCGGTTGCTCTATGTCTTTTTGCAGATACCAGAGGTCATCTGCATCAGGCGTTGGTTCCAGGCTGAACAGGCGACCCTGCAACGGTTGATAGCCCAGCTCAGCGCCACAGCGCAGGCATCGGCTGTTGTTGAAAAAGACCGCTTGCCCACATTGGCAGCGCTGTACCTGGCCGGTTGGCTGGTAGTCGAATAACTGTTGGCCCTGGGTCGCTCGGACCAACTGATCAAAGTAACTCATCTACCCCTGCCTGAGCGCGCCGCTGCGCGCCACCTAACTATTGCGATTGGGCCTGAGTCTGCGCGTTTTCTTCCAACTGCGCAAAATAGGTCTGCCGGATGGCTTCGTGCAGATCATCAAAGTCGACCTGGATGTCATCGACGAAGGCATGGAGGCGGTCGGGTTCTGCCGCCAATACGGCGATCTCTGCCTTGGCCAGGTCCTGGCGACAGGTTTCTACTTCATCCAGTGCGGCAGCGTGTCGGGGTAGTGTCAAAAGGGTGTTTGCCAGGCGTTCCAGGGCGCAGGCGACACTGCGCGGAAAGAGCCGGTCCTGAAGCAAAAACTGGAGCACATCCGGGCCCCGGATACGTAACCGAACGTGCTGACGATACATCTGATAGCCGCTCAATGATTTGAGCACGCTCATCCACTGCAGCGTCTCAAAGGGAGTGAGGTCTTCGGCAGTGCGAGGCAGCAGGTTGGCAGAACGCACATCGAGAATGCGGGTGGTCATGTCGGCGCGTTCAAGTTGCCGACCGAGCATCAGAAACGACCGCACTTGCGTATAGCTCAGGGTGCTTTCGATCAGGCCGTTGACGGTTTGACAGCTACGGATAACCCGACCAAGAAAAGCATCACGGCGCCGGGGTGTAATGCCCGAACCAACTTGCTCCTTAACATTCAGGTACAGCTGGTTGACCTCTTCCCAAATCTCTCTTGGAATAACATCACGTGTGGTACGCAGGTTCTCGCGCGCAGCACTCAGTGAACTAAGAATGGAGCCGGGGTAGCGGCGATCCCCACACATGAACGACAGCACGCTGGCCTCGTCTCTTGTGGGGTAATGTTCGTCAAACAGTTCATCATTGCCCGTGATGGCGATGATTTCAGACCAGCCAAGCTGAGTAGGGCGTGGCAGGTCAAGCAACAGGTGGCTGTTAACGCTGAGCAGGCGCGCGGTGTCTTCTGCGCGCTCCAGATAGCGCGCCAGCCAGTACACATTTTCGGCTACACGTGAAAGCATGATTCAATTCCCCGCCAGGTCGACGATCCAGGTGTCTTTACTGCCGCCGCCCTGCGAAGAGTTGACGACAAGTGAGCCTTTGGTTAATGCCACGCGGGTAAGCCCGCCAGTGGTAACCCAGTTGCTTTCACCCGATAAAATAAACGGCCGCAGGTCAACGTGGCGTGGCTCCATTACCTTGCCACAGAGCGTCGGTGAGGTAGACAGACTCAGGGTAGGCTGGGCCATATAGTTGCGCGGATCCGCCTTGATCAATTCGGCAAACTTCGCGCGCTCCTTGTTGCTGGCGTGCGGGCCTATCAACATGCCGTAGCCACCGGATTCGTTCGCCGGCTTGACCACCAGCTTGTCGAGATTGGCCAATACATACTTGCGATCCTCCTCAAACATGCAGAGGTAACTGGGCACGTTGGGAAGTAAGGGTTTCTGGTCGAGATAATACTCGATAATCTTGGGTACAAAGGCGTACACGACCTTGTCGTCGGCGACCCCGGCGCCGGGCGCATTGGCCAGAGCAACATTGCCCTTGCGCCAGGCACGCATCAAGCCGCGCACCCCGAGCATCGAATCAGGATTGAATACTTCTGGATCGATGAACATGTCGTCAACCCGTCGATAGATTACATCGATGCGCTGGAGTCCATCGATCTTGCGCATGTAGACGCAATCGTCATCGCCCACCATCAAGTCAGGTCCCTCCACCAGCTGCACGCCCATTTGTGCTGCGAGATAGGAGTGTTCGTAGTAGGCCGAGTTGTAAATGCCGGGCGTGAGAATAACGATGTTGGGATCGTCGCCAGGTCGCGGAGATAGCGAAGCGAGCATGTCGTAAAGTTGTGAGGTGTAATCATCTACCGGCTGAATACGCCCACCGGCAAACAGGTCTGGTAACACGCGCTTGGTTACGTTGCGGTTCTCCAGCATGTAGGAAACGCCAGACGGGACGCGCAGGTTGTCTTCCAGTACGTAAAGTGTACCGTCATTATCGCGCACCAGATCTGAACCACAGATATGCGCCCATACGTTATGCGGGGTCGAGATGCCTACGCATTGGGGCCTGAAGTTAACTGACTGGGCGAGAACCTCGGCGGGAAAAATGCCATCCTTGATGATTTTCTGATCGTGATACAGGTCGTCAATAAACATGTTCAGCGCTTGGACGCGTTGCTTCAGGCCAGCGTCGGTCTTCTGCCATTCGGCCAGCGGTATGATGCGCGGTACTATATCGAAGGGCCAGGCACGGTCGATCATATTGCCTTCGGTATAGACCGTAAAAGTGATGCCCATCAACTGGATAGCAACCTCAGCCGCCGTCTTGTGTTCGGCCAGTTCGTGCGCGTCAAGATTGGCCAGGTACTGGCACAGCAAGTCAGCTTCCGGTCTAGGCTGTCCGGGCGCCTTGATGAGTTCGTCGTAGAAGCCTTTGGATAGATACTGGTCCCAGTTTACTTTGCTCATTCAGCTACTCTGTCCGCTAGAGGAGGGATGGTCGATACGCTGCAATTGCCATACCAGATAACGTTAGTTGAAATTTTCGCTAGGCGCGCTTCGCACTACTTTAAGCCGCGCTTCAGGATAGTGTCACATTAACCTGATAACAGATGCTGTGCGTTACACAAGACATCGCCTAAGCTGTTGGCATAGCCATTGCTTTGCTTTGGTAACGCACTTGCCGAATACTCAACCGGGATCATGAAGCATGACTATCCGCGTAGCTCTCAGGCACTCCACGCATTACGACTTTGATCGACCGATCAATGTTGCTCCTCATCAGATCCGACTCAAGCCCGCTCCGCACTGTCGCACACCGATTGATGCTTATAGCCTCAAGGTTAGCGGAGGTGAGTACTATATCAATTGGCAACAGGATCCTTTCGGTAACCATATTGCGCGTCTGGTGTTTCCAGAAAAGATGGAAAAGCTGCATATCGATGTTGAGCTGATTGCGCCAATGACGGTTATCAACCCCTTTGACTTCTTTGTCGAAGAGTATGCAGAAACCTTTCCATTTCAGTATGACAAAGACCTGAAAAAAGAGCTGGAGCCCTTCCTGGATGCCGAACAGCCGGGGCCGTTATTGAAAAAATGGCTGGCCGGTGTCAGCACCAAGGAGATGACGGTCAGCGATTTTCTGGTCGAAATCAATCAGCGTCTATCGCAGGATATTGATTACCTGATTCGAATGGAGCCAGGGGTGCAGGGCGTGGAAGAAACGCTAAAACTCAAGCGTGGCTCCTGCCGTGACTCGGCTTGGTTACTGGTGCAGATACTGCGGAATCTGGGGCTTGCCGCGCGTTTCGCTTCCGGTTATTTGATTCAGCTTACAGCGGATGTGAAGGCGCTGGATGGTCCCTCTGGCACGGACGTCGACTTCACCGATCTGCATGCCTGGACTGAGGTGTTTTTACCCGGCGCGGGCTGGGTTGGTCTTGATCCCACCTCTGGACTCTTTGCCGGTGAAGGCCACCTGCCGCTGGCAGCCACGCCTGAGCCCAGCAGTGCAGCGCCCATTACCGGGGCAACCGATAAATGCGAAGTGACCTTCGATTTCCAGATGAGCGTCACCAGGGTGCATGAAGATCCACGCGTGACGCTGCCCTATAGCGAAGACCAGTGGCAGGAAATTAACGCTCTGGGTGCCCTTGTAGACGCCAGCCTGGATGAGCAAGACGTGCGTTTGACCATCGGCGGCGAGCCTACTTTTGTCTCAATCGACGATATGGATGCACCAGAATGGACCATTGCAGCGCAAGGGCCCACCAAAAGAGGGCTTTCCGAGGCCCTATTAAGGCGCTTGCAACCACACTATGCACCACACTCGTTGATCCATTATCAGCAGGGCAAGTGGTATCCCGGTGAGCCGCTGCCCCGGTGGGCTTTAGCCTGTTATTGGCGCCGCGATGGTAAACCCATGTGGCAGGATGACCAGTGGCTTGCTGATATAGAAAAAGATTATGGCCATTCGAATGCGCAGGCGCAGCTGTTCGCCGAGACACTGGTCAAGCGTCTGGGGTTGTCCGCACAGTATTTGATTCCCTGTTACGAAGACGCGTATTACTACCTTTGGATTGAGCAAACACTGCCGTCAGATGTCGACCTGATCGGGGCGGACCTGAAAGACGAGGAAACCCGTCGCCGCCTGGCTCGCCTGCTTGAGCGCGGACTGGATGAAATAACCGGGTTTGCTCTGCCGCTGGCTGCGGGCAAGGCTAAAAATGTGTGGCAAACGGGGGACTGGCCGCTGCGCCGTGAGCATCTGTATCTGGTTCCCGGCGACTCGCCAATGGGGCTGCGTCTGCCTCTCTCGGCGCTACCTGAAAGGAGGCGAGAGGAGCCGCAGCCTACTTCTCTGTTCGAGCCAGTCAAGGAGTTGACCGATATCCATGGCGAGGTCGCGCGCTTGTACAGTGCGACACAGCAACAGAACGTGGGCGCAAGCGGAAAAGGGAGTCATCACGTCGCTGCCGGGCAGGAATGGCAAGAACAAATCCCGACACTGCAGGAAGAAGGGATTATTGGCACTGCCCTGTGTATCGAGCCACGCGATGGCAAGCTCTTTGTATTCATGCCGCCGCTGACGCAACTGGAAGGCTACCTCTCGCTGCTCGCCACGCTGGAACAGACCGCGGCCGAGCTGAAAATGCCTATTTGCATAGAAGGTTACGCGCCACCCTCGGATACCCGTATTGAGAAGTTCATGATCACACCCGACCCGGGGGTGATTGAAGTTAACGTGATGCCAGCTGAAAACTGGAAAGACCTGGTCAAGAACACCGAAACCCTCTACGAAGAAGCGCGCCTGACTCGCTTGGGTACCGAGAAATTCATGCTTGATGGTCGCCATACCGGCACGGGCGGTGGTAACCACGTAACCCTGGGTGGGCGCACCCCGGCTGACTCGCCTTTCCTGCGACGTCCGGATCTGCTGGCCAGTATGCTGACGTTCTGGCAGCACCATCCGAGTCTGTCTTATCTGTTTTCCGGCATGTTTCTTGGCCCTACCAGTCAGGCGCCGCGCATTGACGAGGCGCGATATGAGGCCTTGTATGAGCTGGAAATCGCGTTTTCGCAAATGCCTAAAGGCGAAGTGCCGCAGCCCTGGCTGGTCGATCGGCTGGTACGCAACCTGCTCACCGATATCACCGGCAACACCCATCGCGCCGAGTTCTGTGTGGATAAAATGTATTCGCCGGATAGCGCGACAGGCCGGCTGGGTTTGCTGGAGTTGCGCGGCTTTGAAATGCCGCCGCATGCGCGCATGAGCTTGATGCAGCAGTTGTTGATCCGGGCGTTGGTCGCTCGCTTCTTCGCTGAGCCCTATCGACAGCCATTGGCGCGTTGGGGTACTGCTCTGCATGACAAGTGGATGATGCCGCACTACATCTGGGGTGATCTCTGTGATGTGCTGGAGGATCTACGCGCTCACGGTTTTGCATTCAAGAACGAGTGGTTCGCGCCTTTCTTGGAGTTCCGTTTTCCGCATGCCGGTGAAGTACAGTATGGCGACACCCGTATTGAGTTGCGCCAGGCGATTGAGCCATGGCACGTGCTAGGCGAAGAAGTAAGCGGCGGCGGGACTGCGCGTTACGTAGATTCATCGGTCGAGCGGATGGAAGTTAAGGTACGTGACTTCAATGCCGCCCGTTATACCCTTACCTGTAATGGCTTCAAGGTGCCCTTACAGCCAACCGGCGTCAGCGGCGAAGCAGTTGCCGCGGTGCGCTTCCGCGCGTGGCAACCGCCTTCAGCCTTACACCCGATGATTACTATCCACGCACCGCTGGTGTTTGACCTGGTAGATAATTGGAATCAGCGCTCTGTGGGTGGCTGCACCTATCACGTTGTTCATCCGGGCGGCCGCGGCTATGAAACCTTCCCGGTTAATGCGAACGAGGCAGAGGCACGGCGCATGACGCGTTTCTGGCACTATGGACATACGCAGGGCTCGATGGCCAATATTCGGCAGGCTCCAGGACAAGAATATCCGCATACCCTGGATTTGCGTCGTGCCGGAGTCGCCGACCCTGGTTTATAATGGGAGCTTCTTTCCCTTAGTGCTGGGCCGCTGTTGTCAGCGGCCTTCAGGAAGCTTTGCATGCAACAGGCAGCTAATGCAGTAACCCCGCTTCAAGCCTTGCTGGGTGATTACCCGGGCCATGCCGGCCATGACGAGCTTCTTGATGCCGACCGGCAGCCCCGTGCGCACTGGCAGGGCTTGTTGGACGATATCGCCGCCTTGGGGGCGGATACCCTGGTTGCTCGCAGCGAAGAAGCACAAAACCTGCTGCACGAAAACGGCGTTACCTTTAATCCTTACGAAGATGATCCGGGCCAACTCCGCTCTTGGCAGCTGGATTGTGTGCCTTGGGTTATCAGCACCGAAGAATGGGAACTGCTGGAAGCGGGGCTAAAGCAGCGTAGCCGCTTATTGGAGCATTTGCTCGATGACCTCTATGGAGCTCGTCGGGTCATCCAAGAGGGGTTGCTGCCGGCCGAGCTAATATTTACCCATCCCGGTTTTCTGTTTTCCGCCGCAGACGATCCGCCGCAGGTTGATCGGCCGTTGCTGATTTTTCATGGCACAGATGTGATTCGCGATGAGCAGGGCGGTTGGCAAGTGGTAGGCGACTGGACGCAATCGCCGGCGGGTGTTGGCTATGCATTGGAAAACCGTATTACCCTGGCGCGTGCGCTGCCTAGCATCTACCGTGATGCACCAATTAAGCGGCTCGCGGGATTCTTGCAGGCACAGCATCGCTGTCTTGCCAGCTTGGCCAAGACACAGCGTGAGCAACCCAATATTGTGCTGCTATCACCCGGCCCTGGCAGCCCGGGTTATTTTGAACACGCCTGGTTAGCCAACTACATGAACTTTTCCCTGGTCGAGGGGGATGATCTCGTCGTGCGTGATGGCCAGGTCTCAATGCGCACTCTGGGCGGACTTACGCAAGTGGATGTCATCTTGCGGCAAATCAACGATCCATGGTGTGACCCGCTTGAGCTGCGCCCTGATTCGCTTCTCGGGGTGCCCGGTTTGATGCAGGCGGCTCGCTGCGGCAATGTGCATATCGCTAATGCGCTGGGTGCTGGCATCCTTGAGCACCCAGGGCTTGCCGCTTTTCTGCCTGATTTGTGTCGCGCGCTGCTCGGTGAAGAGCTGCTGCTGCCGTGCCGTGAAACGCTCTGGTGCGGCTCGGCTGATGCGCTCGCCAGGGTGGAGAGTGAACTGGATGCCTGGATACTGCGTGACGTCAGTCGTCCCGGTAAGGTTTACCGCGCAGATCAAATGGGTCTCGATTCCTTGCGTGATTTGCGTGCGAGCCTGCAACATCATCCCTATTTATTTACCGCTCAGCGGCAGATAGCGGGTTCGGTTACGCCCGGCTTCAACACTCAAACACGCAAGCTGGAGCGACAAACAACGACATTGCGGTTTTTTAGCCTGGTTGAGCCGGATGATTTGCTGAAGCCTGTGGTCGAGCGTAACTATCGTGTTATGCCAGGAGGCCTTGCCTGGCTTGGGGAGGCCGGTGCGCCCCTGATGAAAAGTCGCCTGGTTAAAGACGTCTGGGTATTGGCACCCGTTCCGCAACCACACATCAGTTTACTGCGTCAGGCGCTGGGGCCCATAGTGGTCACTCGTGACGGTAAGGATCTGCCTTGTCGAGTGGCAGAAAGTCTATTCTGGCTTGGGCGCTACGGTGAGCGTTTGGACAGCAGGGGGCGCCTATTGCGCGAGTCGCTAGCGCGGTTGCTGCAAGATGATAGACAGGAAAGCGGCTCGACTTTATTACCGGATTTGCTCAGAGCGCTCGAAATCCCTCTAGATCCGGAAGACCTGAAAGTGGCAGATGTGGCGGGCGTTCCTGGGCGTGTCTCCCGCGAATACCTGGTGACTCGCGACCGCCTTTTGCAGATGTTTGCGGATGATTTGCCGGATGGCCTGCCGGCGCTTTTTGGTCATTTTGTACGCAACAGCAGAGCCGTTCGCGACCATCTCGGAGACGATACCTGGCGCGCGATTAACAGCCTCAGGCAACAGTTCAACAGTATTTCGCGCACGCGCGGTGTGGTGGTTGGCCAAAGACACCTGGAAGCCATGGTGCTGGACCTGGCCGCCTTCTTCGGTTTGTGCAATGAGACCATGCCGCACCATTACGGCTGGCGTTTTCTGGATATCGGGCGCTTCATTGAGCGCACGCTTGGTTCGCTGGAATTGCTCAAACTGGCGCTGCTGACCGCAGAGGAGCCAGGTATACCCTTGTGGGAGGTAGTGCTGGCAACTACCGACAACCTGACGGTTTACCGTCGTCGCTATCGCTCGCAATTACACCCGCTGGCGATTCTCGATCTGTTACTCTTTGATGAAACCAATCCGCGTTCGATTGGGTACATGCTAAAACGACTGGGCCAGCAGATTGCCAAGTTACCTTCGCCGGGCAGCTCGCCTTATCGCAATACCGAGCAGCGCCTGGTTATTCAGGCTACCAGTACACTGCATTTGGTTGATATTGCCGTGCTGGCTGATATCGAAGGTTCCGAGACTGCACGGGAAGCGCTTGCTCAATTGCTGGATCAACTGATCGAGCCGATGTCGGAGCTGTCCAATGCTATTTCGCACAGCCATTTCAGCCACGTTGAAGCCCCACGTCAGCTGGTAAGTATGCATTACAGCGGGCAAAACTGACCGAGGCAGTAATGAAATACCAGCTACGCCACACCACCCATTACGAATACAGCGGCTCGGTCACCCTAAGTCACAACGAGGCGCGTATTTTGCCGCGCAGTTTGCCTTGGCAGGATTGCAATAACACGCGCCTGGTGATTTCACCTACCCCCGACCGACTGCGCGAACGCACGGATTTCTTTGGTAACCGAGTTGTTTACTTCTCTATCGAATCGCTGCATGACAGTCTGGATGTCACCGTCAGCAGCGATATCGTGACACGCCCTCGGCTGGCGTCTGATTTTTTCAGCAGTATTGCCTGGGAGTCGGCTGTGGGGGAGTTGCAACAGGACCCACGCATGACTAACCGGGACTGTCTCGAAGCGCGTCTGTATGTGCTGAGCTCGCCGTTTATTCACCAGCAAGGCTGGTTGGCAGACTATGCACTCGATTGTTTTACGCCGGGGCGCAATCTGGTTGATGCCGTGCTGCAGCTCAACAGCAAGATATTTAACGAGTTTATCTACGACCCCGAGTTTACTACCGTAGCCACACCGCTGGCTGATGTGCTCAGTAGCAAGCGTGGCGTCTGTCAGGACTTTGCTCATCTGATTATTGGCTGCCTCCGCTCGTTGGGGTTAGCGGCACGCTATATCAGTGGCTATATGGAAACCTCGCCGCCGCCTGGGGAAGTTAAGCTCCTGGGCGCTGACGCGACCCACGCCTGGGCTGCGGTGTTTATTCCGGGATGGGGCTGGTTGGAGATTGATCCTACCAACGGCTGCGTACCTGATGAACGCTATATCGTGTTGGGCTGGGGCCGAGATTTTGCTGATGTCACGCCGCTGAAAGGAGTTATGACCGGTGGCGGAGATCATGTGCTTAGTGTGGCGGTAGATGTAATACCGCTGCGTGAAGAAGCCTCGCTACTTTGACGGCATAGGGCGGTATCGGACTGCGGGCATTCTGTCAGCTGGCCGGTGCGGGCACCGCGCTGCCCAGCAGATAGCGCTGGGACGTGAGTTAGCGGCGCTAGCGGGCAAGCAGGTGAAGGTCTGCTGGCGTTTTCGCCCGCGCCAGGGCGCGTCTTATCTGCCGTTCAATCTTAAACTCCAGGCCTGAACCGGCTGAATACCCAACAAGGCCATGAACAGACGGCTAGCCCACGCGCTGGTTGTCGGCTCCGGGTAATCCAGTAAAATGCGCCAGTCCTATATCACCGCAGGCCAAGGTCTATGTGCTGTTTACCTGATGCTGGAGTTGCCGCATGTCTCATCTGTTAACCCCGCCGACCCGTTTGGCGCCATTATATCTGGCGTGCCTATTCGCCTCTCCTGTGCTGGCACAGGAGCAGGACGCAGTGCAACTCGATGCCATGACTATCTCTGGTATGACGCTGGATGAGGTTGATCTAGCGCGCGAGCAGCTGAATGAAGTGCCGGGTGCTACCAACGTGGTCGACATGCAGCAGGTAGCGCAGGGCAGGGTGGCCGGTGTGGCTGATGTGCTGGCCTATCAGCCGGGCGTTTACGCCCAGTCGCCCGGCAACGAGGGTGTAAAAATCAGCATCCGCGGCTCAGGCATCAACCGCGGCCCCGGCGCGCATGCTTCCGGCAATCATATTATGCTCGATGGCCTACCGCTGACCGGTTCTGGCGGCACCCCTTACGAATTGCTTGAGCCGCTGTGGCTCAGTCGTGCCGAAGTGCTACGGGGCGCCAATGGTTTTGAGCGCGGTGCGCTGGCACTGGGCGGTGCGGTGGACTACATCACTCGCAGCGGATTCGATGCGCCGCGCCTTCAGTTGCGCATGGAGGCGGGTACTGATGGCTACCTTAAGCGCCATATCGCCTCAGGCCAAGTGATTGGCAATCTGGATTACTACGTTGGTCTGACCGACCTGCACTATGATGGGCAGCAGGACCATTCGGCTGGTAGCGGCAAGGGCGTGGTGGCCAATGTCGGACTGCAGCTAACCCCTGATCTAGAGACCCGCTTTTACCTGCGTTACCGTGAAACCGAACACCAGACGCCGGGTCGTCTGACCCAGTCGCAGATCGATGATGACCCAACCCAGGCCAATGCCGCCAACATTGCCCGCGATGCAAAACGCGAGCAGCCGGGTAGCACTTGGCTGGCGAACAAGACCACGCTGCGTCTGGACGACGTCAGTACGCTGGAAGTGGGGCTGGTCTATCACCACTACCCGATGGATCTGATGGAGAGCCCGTATCGTATTCGGGTGGACTACAGCGACATCAGTGCCACCCTCAACTACACGCGTGAGCACCAGCTGTTTGGGCTGAATTCGAACACCACCGTTGGCTGGCGCACCACCACCAACCTGCCCAGCAGCGACGCGAAAGAAACGGCGTATGAAGTGTGGACGCCTGACAGGGCTCAGCCCTCGGTCACCTATCCTATTGGCACACTGATGCGCAGATATATCCACCAGGGCTCGGATAACGTACTGCATGTCAGCAACGACCTGGAGCTGGCGCCTAATCTCTGGCTGACCAGTGGTCTGGCATTGATCTATACCGAGCGCGAAGTCGAAGTAACCTGGCCAGATACCGACCAGAAGCTGAATGAAGGCACTTGGGATTACGCACCACGCCTTGGCCTGCGTTACCAGCTGGAGTCCGGTACAGAGCTCTACGGCAACCTGTCGCGCTCGGTTGAGCCGCCGCATGCTTGGTCGATGATCTGGGGTTCGCCAATCCGCTTCGTAGAAAACACCCAACCTTGGAGTCGGCGGCAAAGTACCCCGGTCAGTCTGGATAACCAGACCGCGACAACCTTTGAGGTTGGTGCCCGCGGTGACTCGATAATCGGCCTGTGGGACTTGGCCTGGTACTACTCGCGGGTTAATCATGAGCTGCTAAGCGTTGAGGTTGAGCCAGGCTTCTCGCCTGAAACCAATGCCAGCGCCACCGTCCATCAGGGGGTTGAGGCGGGCCTGACCAGCACCCTGTGGCAGGGTGATAAGTTGGGTGCGCTGGCTCTGCGACAGGCATATACGTTCAGCGACTTCCACTATCGTGACGATGACACCTTTGGCAGTAACCCGTTGCCGGGCCTGCCGCGTCACTATTATCAAGGCGAGCTACGCTATCAGCACCCAACGGGTGTTTATGTCGGGCTGAATACTCAATATGCCTCCAAGGTGCCGGTAGATTACGCCAACTCCTGGTCCGCCGATTCCTACACTACCTTCGGTGCGACCCTGGGCTACGATGCGCCCCAGCAGGACTGGCAAGCGTGGCTTGAGCTACGCAACCTGACTGACGAGCACTATGCTGCCACGGTGACGCCGGGGTACAACGACAACGGCGTTGAGGCCGCGCGCCTAACACCCGGCGAGAGTTTTGGTGTTTATACCGGGTTTTCCTGGAGCTGGCTGTAAGGGCAGGGGATGAGCGGGCTTGTAGCTTTGAGCTTAAGGCTCGAAGCTGGAAGTCCTTTTCTTGGTGGATGGCTCGTTCTTGTAGCTTGGCGCGCGTCGTCTCTGAGTAAATAAAGCGTCGCGACCAGCCGGACACCTTCACTATCACACCGAGGAAAGGCTTCCAGCTGCCAGCCGCATTCAAAAAACCCGGCACAGAGGCCGGGTTTTTCTTGTCGCTTGCAGCGTGAAACGTGCCGCTGTAACGCGCTTGCGCGTTACATGTTCGGGTAGTTCGGGCCGCCAGTACCTTCAGGCGCCACCCAGTTGATATTCTGGGAAGGATCCTTGATGTCGCAGGTTTTGCAATGCACGCAGTTCTGCGCATTGATCTGGAAGCGTTTGTCGCCGTTGTCTTCAGTCACGATCTCATACACGCCAGCAGGGCAATAACGCTGCGCCGGCTCATCGTACATCGGCAAGTTCTTCTCCAGCGGGATGCTGGGGTCTTTCAGCGTCAGGTGAACCGGCTGATCTTCTTCGTGGTTGGTGTTGGAGATAAACACGGAAGACAGCTTGTCAAAGCTGAGCACACCATCGGGCTTGGGATAGTCGATCTTGGGCGCTTCGGACGCTTTCTTCATGCACGCGTAATCAGGCTTGTTGTCGTGCAGCGTCAGCGGAATCTTGCCGCCGAACCAATTCTGATCGATGTAGTTGAACGCGCCACCGAACAGAGGTCCGAATTTGTGAATGGCGGGGCCGAAGTTACGTGCTGCAAACAGCTCGTCATACAACCAGCTGGCCTTGAAGCCATCGACGTAACCGGTCAGTTCGTCACCACCTTCGCGTCCAGCTTTGAGCGCCTCAACGACGGCGTCAGCGGCGAGCATGCCCGATTTCATGGCGGTGTGGCTGCCCTTGATCTTGGCGAAGTTCAGTGTACCCAGATCGCAGCCGATCAGTGCCCCACCGGGGAAGACCATCTTCGGCAGTGAGTTCAGACCACCCTTACAAATCGCACGTGCACCATAAGAAACACGCTTGCCGCCTTCCAGGTACTGTTTGACTACTGGGTGATGCTTGTAGCGCTGGAATTCATCGAAGGGCGAAAGATGCGGGTTGGCGTAGGACAGATCGATGATCAGACCAACCACAGCCTGGTTGTTCTCAATATGGTAGAGGAACGAACCACCGGTGTTCTCAGTGCCGGAGACTTCCAGCGGCCAGCCAGCGGTGTGCACGACCAGACCTTCTTCATGCTTCGCAGGATCGATATCCCAGATTTCCTTGATGCCGATACCGTAATGTTGGGCATCTGCTTCTGAATCCAGGTTGAAGCGCTTGATCAGCTGCTTGCCAATGTGGCCACGGCAGCCTTCCGCGAACAAGGTGTACTTGGCACGCAGCTCCATCCCGGGGGTGTAGAAGCCTTCTTTCGGGTTGCCTTCGCGGTCGACACCCAGGTCGCCGGTGAGGATGCCCCGTACCACGCCATTTTCATCAATCAGGGCTTCTTGCGCTGCAAAGCCGGGATAAACTTCAACTTCAAGCGCTTCAGCCTGCTCGGCAAGCCAGCGGCACAGGTTACCCAGAGAAATAATGTAGTTACCTTCGTTGTGCATGGTCTTGGGCACAAAAAGGTCAGGTATCTTGGTACCTTTTTCGGCACTGGTGAGCATGTAGATGTCATCACGCGTAACCGGTGTATTCAGTGGCGCGCCGAGTTCTTTCCAATCAGGAAACAACTCTTCCAATGCGCGGGGCTCGAATACGGCACCAGAGAGAATGTGGGCGCCAACTTCAGAGCCTTTTTCTACCACGCAAACGCTGACTTCCTGGCCGGATTCAGCTGCTTGCTTCTTGATTCGACATGCAGCTGCCAAGCCGGAAGGGCCAGCACCTACGATGACAACGTCAAACTCCATGAATTCGCGTTCCACTTTTTATCTCCTACTTTTAGGCCGGTCACAAGTATCGATTTTCGTATGATCTTCCATGATCGATCAGCCGCGAAGTATATCAGCCAGTTGTTTCGGCTCCAATGCAAAGATGGCTATTTGTCTCGCCTTTGCGGCTATGGTCGACTTGCAACTGTTGACCGTCTCTGGGCTGAGAGTCATCATAAGGGGCTTTTGAATGACTTGCTCACTTTAGTCTAAACGTGAACGAAGCACATATTAAAGTCACGTTCTGGTGGGTTTGGTTTGGATACATCCAAAAATGAGGCAATCATGAAGGTACTTGTAGCGGTTAAGCGCGTGGTCGATTACAATGTCAAGGTTCGCGTCAAAGCGGATAACTCCGGCGTCGATCTCGCCAACGTCAAAATGTCGATGAACCCCTTCTGCGAAATCGCTGTAGAAGAGGCCGTT
>Ga0207888_100051_pt1 | contig 109885 bp, 67 predicted proteins | sample LinPmetageLP43_FD_184055 | JGI IMG/M metagenome (GOLD analysis project Ga0207888, IMG submission 184055) | Marine viral communities from the Pacific Ocean - LP-43 (SPAdes) | ecosystem: Environmental > Aquatic > Marine > Oceanic | place: Pacific Ocean | collected 2010-08-27
CTTTTTGCGCGTCCGTGAACTTCGAGGCCTTCATTGTCTTCACTCCTTCCCAGCCAAGGGAATATTAAGCGAAAACTCCAGCCTCTAACGAGGAACTTTTTGGGAAGCAGATCACCCCAATTGTACTTCAAACACAAGAGCTTTGTCGTTCGGGACTAAAACTCCATCGATTCAATATCGTCGCCTGAGGCGACTCCATGGTTTGGGCTCCTGTCATCGGGAAATTCCGATAGTAGCCAGTCAGCCACGAGAGAATACATATAGTTGCGATAAGACTCGCGTATAAAAGTGTGATCACAATCACGCAGGAAATGTAGACTGACCCGATCGGCGAAATGCACTTTTGGAAGGGCATCAACAATTTGGGTGCGGTAATTGTGCTGGTATTCCTGACCCGCGGTAAATATCCCCAATAGATTCACACCATTATCAATGGCTCCCTGATACACGCCCTCCAGGAAGGATATGGCTTCAGGGTGCTCAAGATTAGGCCTGGAGAACTGGCGGGACGATACGGATACTGCACCATCCTTCCGGAAAAGACTGCGGGTATAGTCCCATATGCGCCCCTTTCCGGAAAGAAAATTGGTCCAGAGTGCACGACTTCTAATGCGTCGAGAAAAATCATTAATATGATAACGCCGGGTCCGAGGTATCGAGGGGTCAAGCAGTATTGCGCCTTTGACCCGAGTGTCCCGACCCGCATATATGACAGATTGATCAGCGCCCGAACAAAGCCCAAGCATTATAATTCGATCTATGGAAAAGGCCTGCTCTATCCAATTGGCCACCTCTCGGATGGCAAAGAGGTTCCCCTCAAGGAGCGATGCATCAGTCGTCATGGCTGGGCTATCTCCCAATCCAGGAAAATCGAATCGCACAACCGTGTGACCGGCCCTGGCCAGACGTCGCGATAGCGTGACAAATTTCCTATGATGCCCGACGCGGTGCGCAACACCGGTATTCAGTATGATTATCGCAGGTGCATGTGCCTCCATAACCGGACGCGTGACTATTGCCGCCAGCGCCTCATCCTGACCTAGCATCAATGCCTGCTCTGTTATGTCGACGCTCACTTCAGCCATGAAACGATCCGATTCAGCACCGCCACCGGAATAGCTCCGGCATTTTCAGGCCATTCCTCGTGCCAAGCAGGATGATCATCGAGCCGTTCAAACGCGCTACCGTCTGCCCGCTGTTCCAATAACGCCTGCAACTGACGCTGAAGATGGCTGGATCGCGTAGCTACGGCGTAGGTAGCATGCGGCAACTGAGCCAGACGGGACGTCAGATCAAGGTCGGAAATTCCAGCCGCCACGCTGTGTGTCATCGGCAGTCCCATGACTTCGCGGCCACCGCCTAGTTCTTCAGAAAAATAAGAAGCCGGACCTACGCCTGGAATACTAATGGAATCATCGAGATTGTATAATTCCTGAAGGTACTGGCCCCCTTCAACTACAGGGTCCCATAGAACAATACGATCTACCAAGTGTGGCTTTTCACAGGCAGCTGCTACACCGAGCATTGCCCCCAGACGCAGACCAACAATCGACACGCGCTCAACACCGCTCAGTTCTATGAGTTCTTCGATTGCTGTCACGATGTCACGACGGGAGCCTTCAATATCAGCTTCTCGATCCTCACCGCCGGAATCACCTGTCCCATAGTAATCGAATCTCAGCGTATGGAAGCCAGTATGTGAGAGCAATGTGCCAAGCCGAGCCATGGACCGATGCGAATTGACGTATTCGTAGCCCCATGGATAGCAAAGCAACACGGCACGCTTGGCTCCCCCATTCTGAGCAGGTTCAAAGACGCCGAATAACTTACGCTCTCTTGATCCGAAATAGAACGGGATCATTCCTGATCCTCGGCATTGCGTTTAAGGTGGGTAGCAATCTGACGGAGATTTTGAAAAAACATAAGACGAGGGTCAAGATGCAAGCCAAGATGATCCTCAACCTTGGTAGCAACTTGCAGGGTGAGAAGAGAATGCCCGCCCAAGTCAAAGAAATTGTCTTCTGCCCCAATATCATTAGTACGCAACAACTCGGCCCAGATATTCGCCAGTGCGCTTTCAAGACCCGGCTCAAGCGGAACCCGCTCGTGACGCTGCATGGCCTGATTGTAGGGGTCCGGCAATGCTTTCCGGTCTAGCTTGCCATTCGGTGTCTTGGGGATAGATACGAGTTCAACGATGATGGACGGTACCATGTAATTCGGCAGACGGTCTCGCGCGATCCGGCGTGTTTCGCTCACCGTCAGCTCATGCCCTGGCTCAAAAATAACATATGCCACAAGACGCAGATCATCTTTCCCAGCCTCTCCAACCACCACAATCGCCTGTCGAATAGCCTTGTGCGCAGCCAGAACGGATTCAATCTCTCCCAACTCAATCCGCATACCCCTTATTTTTACCTGATGGTCGCTCCTGCCAAGATAGTACAAGTTGCCATCCGACGACCACCGACCAATATCGCCCGTCTTATAGTATCGTGGCTCAGCGCCGGATCCGTCAGTCATTGAGGTAAATGTATCGGGGCGGAAGCGGCTCTCTGTTTCAGACAGCATTCCATGATAACCTGACGAGACACCCTCTCCGGCAATGCAAATCTCACCGCGCATACCCACCGGGGCGATCTCATCATTCGCGTCAAGAACGTAAATTCTGGTATTCGCTATGGGCCTTCCAATACTAATTGCCGCCCCATCCGGCTTTATGAAACAGCCTGATGAATAGATCGTCGTTTCGGTCGGCCCATAACCATTCCAGAGCGCTCCAACTCTTGTCAGAAGCCGATCAGCCAGATCGCGCGTCAGTGGCTCTCCGCCTGTAATTGCAAGCACCTCCGTGCCGCCTTCCCAGCCCGCTTCCACAAGCATCCGCCAAGCAGATGGTGTTGCCTGTACCACGGTAGCACCACTCGCCGAAAGCGCAGTCGCTAGAGCCTGCCCATTCGTGGCAATCGCGCGTGACAGGAGTTCGACTCGCGCTCCAATTGTCAGCGGCAACATAAGCTCGATCGCCGCTATGTCGAACGAAGCCGTAGTCGTAGCCGCAACGATATCAGTACGCTTGATCCCAGGCTCGATTCCCATGGACGCAAATATATTGGAGACCGATCCGTGTCGTATAATGACGCCTTTAGGTCTTCCAGTGGAGCCCGATGTATAAATAAGGTGACTAGTATCATCCGGGGTGATTTCTAAATCGGGAGCCGTGCCAGGCATTCCTGCCAACACATCTCCATCCATATCGATATCAACGACATGGATACCTTCGGATAGGTCGAACTTATTAGCAAAGACCGCTTGCGTAACCAGCATCCTCGCACCACTGTCTGCGAGTTGATACTTGATGCGCTCATTAGGAAAGTCTGGATCAAGTGGAAGATATGCTGCGCCGGCACGGTGTACGCCGATAATGGCAACCAGAAGATCCGGCGTGCGATCCGTACACACCCCAACAATGTCACCCCTCCCAATACCCATCTGGATCAGCAAGTGAGCCAGACGATTAGAGCGCACATCCAGCTCACCATAGGTCGTGATTTTATCATCAAAGCGCACTGCAGTACGTTCTGGTGCCCCTGCTGCTATCCACCCTATCTGAGTTGATATAGGCGTATGATCATAATCGCGATGTGCTGGATTGAACTGATCGATCAGGAACTGGCGTTCCCCCTCAACATATACCGGCAAAGCGGAGATCATCCGGTCAGGTTCAGCGATCGCCGCCCGGACGAATGCCTCCAACCTCAAAAGAATACCTTTAATCGTTTGCTCTGAGTAAATATCAGAACGGTACTCAATTGAACCGACAAAAGATCCGTTCAGAGGACGAACAAACCATGTAAGGTCATGAATTGCTCCCCCGCCATGAATTGCATCCGCTTGACCATCCCACGCATTTTGCATGACGACAGCTGTCTGGAAGAGCGGCGAGCGGTTCAGCTTGCGCACGGGTTGAACGCGCTCAATCACAGACTCGAAAGGAACATCAGCGCGTGAACTCGTTTCCAGGATGCTCTCGCGCGCGCGATCTAGCAAAGTGCGAAACGACTTAGTTGGATCAACCTCCATACGGTATGTGATCGAATTTACGAAAGGTCCAATGATTGACTCGAATTCCGATCGCTGTCGCGCGCCCATCGCGCTACCAATGAGAATATCTTCCTGACCTGTATACCGATTGAGCAGCGCGGCACACGTGGCTACGAGACACATATAAACAGACGAATGTTCTGATCGCGCGAACGTGCTCAACCCTGACGATAATTCTTCATCCCAAACGAACGATACACTCGCCCCCGTCCCACGCATTTGTGGAGACATATCTGCATCAAAGGCGCTTAGCTCAGGGGGCGACTTTAGATAGTCCGCCCACCAACTTAAAGATCCTTCCATTGAGACCATGCGGCTAGCGTCGCGACTCCAATCGGCATAATCTGCATATTGAATGGTAGGCGGGTCTTCAGCGTAAGTGCGATCTTCCAGCGAGCGAACAAGTTCTTGCCGCAAAAGAGACAAGGACCAATGATCTACAGCGATATGATGTGCAGCAATAAGAAGCGCACAACGATCCATCCCTATTGCGTATACAATACAGCGGAAAGGTGGCTCATTCGCTAAGTCGAAGGGGCGCGCAGTCTGTCGAGACACCTCCGCCTGCATATGATTGCGCTGCTGATCTGGAGAACGAGAGGAGATATCCTCAATGTCGATCTGCACGGCATCTGGAGCGAATGGCACAGCCTGAAGGTGGGATTCTGCCCTGATGAATCCTAGCCGGAGAATCTCATGCCTTCTCAAAACAGCGCGCATCGCCTCAACCAGACGGCTCGTGCTGTAACCTGCCTCCATTTGCCAGACGGTTACGAGGTTATATTCAGTAGCGTCAGGATCCAGCTGCTGAAGCAACCACAAGCGTTCTTGGAAATGAGAGACAGGAAGAGGTCTGTCGCGTGGCAAGATCGCAATAGGAGCATCATCATTGCCGGGATCGGTTATCAAGGCGAGCAAGTCCGTTTTGTGCGCCGCTATTTTCTCGCGCAAAGGGACGGTCAGCACACCCGAAGGCGCATTGACGAGCAATTTTCCCTCTTTCGGGCGCAATTCGATACCTGCAGCACGCAATTGGGACAGGAGCTCAAGGGCATTCAAATTACGAACTCCTCGCGATCATCATCCTTATCTGCAAACAAGAGCTGACGCTTTTGCTCGACGCGGTCCGCAAGCTCGCCAATTGTTGGCGCATCAAAGACATCACGTAGGGCAAGCTTCACTCCCGCGACCGCATTGAGGCGAGACAAGACTCGAGTCGCCATCAGGGAATGGCCGCCACGCTCAAAGAAGTTCTCATGCGGACCTTCCATTTCGGCCCCGATTACTTCCTCCCATATTGCAGCGATCTGCCGTTCTTCCTCCCGTTGGAAACGTGCTTTGATATGATCAGAAACGGGCAATGCTGCCCCTTCCCCAAAGATGCGGCCTGCTGCCTCATCCCCAAAACGACTCGTGTGTCGCTTCCAAAGATTTGCTCGCTGCTCAAAGACAATATGCGGAAGGTTATAAGGAGTGACCACAATCTGGTCGAGATCAGATCCTAGCAAACGCGCGAAAATTTCCTTGCCCACTTCCGGTGTAATTGCCCTGGCAAAAAAGCGGTCACGCTCAACACCGCCTAAAGCTGACGCTTTAATACGTGAGGCCATGCCCACATCTCGCCAAGCTTCCCAATTGTACACCAGGACTCTCTGCCAAGCAGACGGTCGCTCTAAAGACTCGGCGAATGCATCTAGATAAGCGTTGGCCGAACTATACGCCCCGTTTCCAGGCACAGCCATCACAGCATTGATACTGCTCATCAAGGCAACAAAGTCGAGGGGCGTCTCTTTCAGAAGATCAGCGATAACACGCAGGCCTTCCACTTTAGCCGATAGCGTAGTGGTCGCCTCATGGGCGTCTTCCAGAACAAAAAGTTTGCCATTTCCGGGCACACCTGCTGCGTGAATAACACCAGAAATTTCACCCCACTTCTGAATCGTGTTCTGAATGATCCCACTCATCGCAGTACGGTCTGTCACATCTGCAGGTTCAATCGAAACCTCACCGCCGGCCGCCTCGATCTCCAGAATTGCTTTGACAATGCCAGCCATGCGATCAACTTCGGGAGCGCTGGCAATCAGTTCGCCCCACTCAGCACGCGGAGGAGGTACATTTCGAGATATCAATACTATGCGTGCAGAAACTGTATCCGCCAACCAGCGTGCTAAAGTCAGGCCGATTCCGCCAAGTCCGCCCGTGATTAGGTAAACGCCTTTTTCCTTGAGGCTGGACGAGGGAACCGTGAGCGGCGGAAGAGATACTGGCTCAAATCGACGTGCCCAACGCCGTTTACGCCAGACGACGAGGGGTTCGAACTTCTCTTGGGCTGCTTCTGTCAAAAGACGACGAGCGTTCCGGTCGGAGGTCGCATCGTCATCATGTGCAAAATCAATATGTTGGGCCATCAAGTGCTCGCTTTCGGCGAACATCATGCTGACAGGCCCAAAAACCATTGACGCTTCGGTATCAGTCACGCTTTCATCAAGAATCGGAACGCCGCCTCGTGTCGTCACCATGATGCGTATTGGTCGCCCGAGTGTGACTTCCGGAAGTTGCCATACTGCACTCAGAGTATCGTAGCGCTGGCGCCCTGGAATATTGCTGCCGGGATCCATTCCAAGCGCAACAATAATTCCGTTCAGCGGGCCTGAAGCCTGCGAAAGCAGCGCCGACATATCGGCAGCAATGGTACTTGCAGAGTTTCCGTCTGGCGCTGCGGGAATACTAGCAAACAGAGCCTCCGCCCCGCCCGCTTCCAGCCCGACTGTCAATTTTTCTCCAAACACTTGATTGTCGGCCACGACAAGCCAAGTGCCGGAAAATACGGCAGCCTTCTTCGTATCGACCGGTACAGATGTCCACGCGCTAATGTGCAAGTACTGTCCAAGCTCAGGCTCAGGCTCGGGCGCCAAGGCGCCCAAGAGGGAATCTTGCGCCATCGGCATAAAGCCTGCTCCAGGCTTTGGATCGACCCAATGCCGTCGTCTTTCAAAAGGATAGGTTGGAAGTGCTCGGCGCCGCGGAGGTTGATCTCCACCGTGGATGGCGCGCCAGTCCAACGGCACACCTGTGGCCCACATTGCACCGACTGCAGCGAGCATGGTGCGCGCGTCGTGCTGATCGTCCCTCGGATGCGGCAGGGATGATGCGATCCGATGCCGGTCAAGCTCTAGGGAAATGCCGGCAAGTGAAGCCAATGAAACGCCCGGCCCGACCTCAAGGAGGAACAATCCCGCATCTCGCGAAAGCAATTTGAGCCCAGGCTCGAACAAAACAGCCTGTCGAAGATGCTGGGCATAATAATCCGGAGATGTCGCCTGCTCTGGTGTAATCCACGTACCTGTTACGTTTGATATATAGGGTATCTGCGGAGGTTTGAGCGAAAGCTTGGCGGCGGCGTTGCGAAACGGCTCGAGCGCCGGCTCCATCATCGCAGAATGGAATGCATGTGAGGTGTGAAGCCTGCGTACGCCGATGTCTTCTGACTCGAGCTTCGCTAGAAAGCGATCAACGGCTGCAACCGTCCCGGAAATAGCTGTCAGTTCCGGACCATTCTCGGCCGCTATTTCAATACCGTCGACCAAGCGTGAGCGAATCTGTTTTGCACTCAGTTCGACAGTCGCCATTGCGCCTGTATCCATTGCCTGCATCAAACGTCCGCGCTCGGCGACGAGGCAAAGAGCATCTTCCAATGTCATGACACCAGCAATGTGGGCCGCAACATATTCCCCAATGCTGTGCCCGAGCATGGCGACGGGCTCAACACCCCAGCTTTTCCACAGTTCAGCCAACGCATATTCGGTGGCGAACAGAGCGGGTTGGGTTATTCGGGTTTCTGCCAGCGTTGCGTCGTCACCCGCGAAAAGAACTTTGCAGAGGTCAATATCCAGAGCCATTTGGAGTATAGCTGCGCATCGGTCGATCGCTTGACGGTAAACCGGTTCTTCCTGATACAGATCCTGCCCCATGCCCGCATGCTGACTGCCCTGGCCGCTAAAAAGGAATGCTACCCGTCGTTCCCCACCATCGTGGCGACGCGGAATGAAAGGTTTGGAGAGAGTACTGATCGCATCTGCAGAATTATCGACCACGACAAAGCGTCGCGCGGGGAAACTTGTTCGCCCCGCCTGCAGGGTCCAGGCTACTTCATCTAGCGGCGCTGACGGCGCGTCGGCAAGATGGGCCGCGAGCCGGGAAGAACTACTCACAAGCGCCTCATTGCTACGCGCCGACAGAACCAGCAATTGCTGCCGCCGCCGGACAGATGGTATTACTGGAGCAGGCGCTTGTTCTAGGACGGCATGAGCGTTCGTACCGCCAATCCCGAAAGAGCTTACGGCTGCTCTCCGCGGTGTATCACCAGCAGGCCACGCAGTTGCGTCAGCGCTGGCCGCAAACGGGCTAGACTCAAGCTCAAGTTGCGGGTTCGGGCTGACAAAGTTGACCAATGGCGGGATAATACCTTCCCGCAGAACCAATACAGCCTTAATAAGGCCCGCCACCCCGGCAGCCGCATCCAGGTGACCAATATTCGCCTTGAGCGCCCCAAGGCGGCAAAATCCGATATCGTCGGTCTCCTCACGAAAAACCTGCGTCAATGCAGCAATTTCGATCGGATCGCCAAGCGGCGTTGCTGTGCCGTGTGCTTCAATATAGCCAATTGAGCGTGGTGATACCCCCGAGAGCGCCTGCGCCATAGCAATGACTTCGGCCTGACCATCAATGGACGGTGCAGTAAATCCAGCTTTGGCCGCACCATCATTGTTAACAGCAATGCCGCGGATGACGGCATGGATTGTATCGCCATCACATAAAGCGTCATCAAGACGCTTAAGAGTGACGACCCCCGCACCCGCACCTGATCTCGTTCCCTTGGCAGAGCTGTCGAATGGTCGACAATGACCATCTGGAGAAAAAATCATACCTTCCTGATACAGATATCCGGTTTTTTCAGGGAAGTTGATGGAAACACCCCCAGCCAAGGCCATGTCACACTCACCTCGCGAGAGCGCGCGGCATGCCATTTCGACAGCGACCAGTGAGGTTGAGCAGGCTGTCTGAACGGTGGCGCTTGGCCCTCGAAGGTCCAGCTTATAGCTCACCCGTGTACAGAGGAAGTCCTTATCGTTCCCTACCATAAGCTGGTAGCCACCCGCAGCCTCAACTGTGGACTGATCTGAAAAAATGTGGGCGAACAAGTAGGTATTCATTCCCGTACCTGCAAACACGCCAACCGGGTCTTTAATTTGGCCTGGCGCATATCCTGCATGCTCCAAAGCCTGCCAAGCGCACTCTAGGAATATCCGCTGTTGCGGATCTATGATGCGTGCCTCTCCCGCCGAAAAGCCGAAAAATTCTGCATCAAACATATCGCCATCATCTAGCGGCGTGCCTTTTGCGACAAAATCAGGATGCGCCTGCAGTTCTTCAGGGACACCGGCAGCGGACAGGGTTGCGGCGTCAAATGTACGAATTGATTCATACCCTGTGACAATGTTCTGCCAAAAGGCGCCAATATCAGGAGCATCGGGGAACCGCCCGGCCATGCCGATGATCGCAATGGCGTGAGAAGGAAAATCGACGGAACGATCAGTGTTAGTCATGGCGAAGGCGCTCCGCTCTCTTCTTGGCTCGTGCCAAACGATCGGACTGGAGAGCAATATCCGGACTTGTTTTTGATCTAGCCTCTATCTCACCACCAGTGAGAACCGAAGCTTGTTGTGCAACCGTAGTACGTTGGAACAACTCTACCAAAGGCATCGTTGCCCCGAGGTCGCTACGTAGGCGCTCGTGCAATCGAACCAGCAGCATCGAATGGCCTCCAATATCAAAAAAGTTTTCCCCCAACCCAACTTGCGACAATCCGAGTACGCTGCACCAGATTTCCGCAACGCTACGCTCAGCAGACGACATGACGATGTTGCTTGCAGTGATGGCAACATGTTTCTCAATGTCTGGCGACGGCAGTGCTTTTCGATCAACCTTCAAGTTCGGCGTCAGTGGCAATGCATCAAGCACCACAACATAGGATGGCACCATATAATTTGGTACCTGCGACCTAAGTGTCACGCGCAATACTCCAGGGTCTACAGCCTGCCCTGCCGCAGGGACGACATAAGCGACCAGCTCCAAGTCGTTCTGTGTGCGCGCAATAGCCGTGACTACGCAGTCCGCGACATTTTCATGCGTGCGGATTTGACCTTCAATTTCGCCGAGTTCGATACGGAAGCCGCGAACCTTGACCTGGAAATCCCTACGCCCGAGGTACACCAAACGACCCGCGGAAGTTTCGCGTGCATAATCTCCAGTTCTGTATATCCGCTCCCCATGACGCCCGGGCAGGTCGAGGGTAACGAACCGATCGGAGGTCAAATCAGGTTGACCACGATAGCCGCGCGACACGCCTTCACCGCCGATGCAAAGTTCGCCAATTGCACCCGGAGGCACCGGCACTCCCTGATCATCGAGAATGTATACGCGCGTATTTACGATCGGCTCACCAATACTCACCGCATCATCGGTTTTTTCTATCTTCTGTAGCGTCGACCAGATCGTTGTCTCAGTGGGGCCATACATATTCCAGAGTTCACAGCGCCGCTCCAAAAGCGCCTCAGCTAGCACTTGTGGCAGGGCCTCCCCGCCGCAAAGAGCCTTAAGACCAACGTGCCCCTGCCAACCGGTTTCAATCAAGACATTCCACGTTGCCGGTGTAGCCTGCAGGATATTGACATTCTCCTGCTCGATTAGCTCAGCTAGAGCGCGTCCGTCTAAAGCTGTTTCGCGTGATGAGATAACGACTCTCGCTTTCGACGTGAGGGGCAGCCAAGCCTCAAGCCCAAATATGTCGAATGAGGGTGTCGTTACTGAGAGGAGCGTCTGTCCCTGCGCTATTCCAGGTTTGTCTCGCATTGCCACGAGAAAAGCTGCAAGATTTCTCTGCTCAACTTCGACGCCTTTAGGACGACCTGTTGAACCCGATGTATATATCACATAGGCGAGATCTTCTGCACGGCTCTCACGATCCGGCGCAACGTCAGACATATCGGCGAGACGCATGGCGAGTTCTTCGATGCGTAAGACACGCTGGTCGGATGCGAAGTTCCCGACTGTAGAAGAGTCCGTTATAATGATATCAACATTGGCGTCAGAAATAATACCATTTATGCGCTCTTCAGGATGCTTAGGATCCAGTGGCAGATATGCCCCACCGGCTTTCCAGATTGCCAAAAGCGCAATGGGCAAATAAATGCTGCGATCCAAATTAACTGCGACCAGACTATTACGACCCACGCCTTCGTCACGCAGTAAATTTGCCAACTTGTTCGCCCGACGATCAAGTTGAGCATAGGTAAGCGTTCCGCGCGCGTCAGTCACTGCGCTTTGCGCCGGAGCTTCCCTGACACACGCCTCGAACATGTCGAGGGCTGTGACGCTACGATCGAAATCTCTGACCGCCTTATTGTTTGTCTCTGCTATTGCATCCTGATCTTCGCAGGTAAGCATCTGTAATGCATTGACGGTTGCAGTAGGGTCAGCGACCGCCGCACGCATCAGTGCACGGTAATGCCGATGAAGACGTTCAATTGTGCTGACATCAAAAAGACTGGTCGCAAATTCATAATTTGTGAGCAGTTCACTGCCGAATTCGACACAATCAAGAGCCAGATCATATCGGGACGCGCCGGTGCCACTCACGATCGGTTCGGCCTTTGTATTCTTGAATCCATCTTCAGTCTTAGGGAATGACATTAAGCTAAATAGCGCCTGGAAGATTGGTGCGTGGCTGGCACTGCGCTCGGGGTTCACAGTATCCACGAGAAGATCGAAAGGAAGTTCGCAATGTTCCAGTGCGCTTAATGTCGATGCCCGGATATCAGCGAGATAATCGCTAAAACTCAGCGCGCCATTGATACGGCACCGAATCACCATGTTGTTGATCAAACAACCAATCATGCCTTCCTGATCGGGCTCGTTGCGATTGGCATGCGGCGCCCCCAGAACGATATCCGACTGACCGCTGTAGCGGTAAAGCGTTGCTGCCCACCCCGCCATAAGCAGCATAAAAAGTGTAACCCCTTCAGACCGTGCCAACGCATTCAAGCCTGCCAGTAATTGCGCATCAAATCGCTCTATCAATCGCCCCCCCTCATAAGTCTGATTAACGGGCCGACGGCGATCGGTCGGGAGGTCAATCACAGCGGGTGCGCCCTTAAGTTCTTCACGCCAGAAATCGATATGAGCGGCCCATTCAGGCGAGATCGCCATACGGCGTTCTCGACGCGCATGCTCGGTTGCCTGAGCTTTAACAGGTGGGAGGTCGGGCTGGCGTCCGTCGACGAGTGTATCGTAGATTTCGATGATCTCGTTGTGGGCGATTGCGAGCGACCAGCCATCTACGATTATATGGTGCGCAAGAAAGAGCGTGGCATGCCTATCATCCGCCAAGCGGATGAGGGTGAACGCACACAAAGGTCCTGTGGCCAGATCGAATGGCTGACGCAATCTCTCGCCAATGATCCGCTCTGCTTCCTTTTCACGAAGCTCCGGCGCAACATGCCCAAGGTCGAGATACTCAAACTTAGGCATAAGGCCATCAACAGCCTCAGCAACAGGACTGCCGTTCTTTTCGGTAAAACGCATGCGCAACGCATCGTGCCGTTTCGCGAGCAGAGTAAAAGCTTCAACGATAAACGAAGGCACAATGACGCCTTCAACCCAGGCGGCAGATCCAACATTGAAAGCCGTACTCAATGGATCAAGCCGGTTCAGGAACCACAACCTCTGTTGCGCATAAGACAGGGGAAGGTTGGCTTTCTGCGCCGAATGCGGCCTCACATCTGCAGATTCCGCCTCAAGAAACTCCAGGATTGCCGGTTTCATTCTGACCAGCTCCTCGCGGATGTTTCCATCGATGGCCCCTTTGGGAGCATTAATACGAAGCTGTGCGCCGTCTAGAGAAAGGGTAACCCCACGATCTGCCAGTCGATCAAAAAGGGCATGCACTTCCATCCCAGACTCCTGCTGTTCCAACTTCCTGTGCTGCAAGAATCTTGCCGATTCGACAGTACCGATGAGAGACGATGCATCATCCGCAAATTTGGTTAGCAGGGTTTCAAAAAGGTCAACCAAAACCTCGATGGTCGACCGGTCGAATAGGTCGGTATCGAAACTCCAACCCATACAAACATCACTCTCAGATTCCTCGATTCTCAACGATAGATCAAACTGGCCTTCCATTTGCGTAAATGGATAGGGCTCATCGTCCCAAAAAGAGCGCTCTTCCGGCCTACCTGCTCGCCGTGCACTAGGATTTAGGTGATTGTGGGATAAAAAGGTAAAAAGCACGTCAAAGAATGGCATGCGTGTAGAATCTCGCAGTGGGTTCAATTCCTCTATGAGACGAAGTAGCGGCATTTCCTGATGGTCAAGCGCATCCAGCAACCGTTCACGCGTTTCAGACAGAAGGTCTTTGAGAGAGCGATCTGGCGCGACATTCAAGCGGATTGGAAGCGGATCGGCGAGATATCCAACCGTTTCAGAGAAGCGCCCCTCAATCCGACCAAGGAAAGGAGTACCCAACATTACCTCATCTGCTTCGGATATCCTGCCAAGCAGCGCCGCAAGTGTCGCCATTAATACGGTCGGCCTGGTCGTTTGGGCGCTGGAGACGACGGAATCAAGCGCAGAGACCTGTCGCGCGTCTAAATTCTTTATCACGGTATCGCCGTTAAAACGGCGGGTAGTTGGCCTTGGCCAATCCGTGGGCAAGTTCATAACCGGCAGAGGCGGCTTTAATCGCTCTTTCCAATGTGCCCGCAGTGCCTTCCCGCGCGGCCCCAGCAAAGTCTCGCGCTGCCACTCAACAAACTCCGGAAAATCACCCGTGACCTGCGAAAATACGGGCTTAACACCGTGAACCGCCTCCAGATAGAACTGCTTCAAATCATGAAGAGCTATCGCTCCGGCGGTGGCATCGCAAATGATGTGATGCGCAGCGAGAAGAATGACATGATCATCCTCTGCCATGCGGAATAGCGCCAATCGGGATACCGGCCCGGTCTTCAAATCAAACGGACGCTCACACATTTGCTTGACCTGAAGGAGAAGCGCTTGCTCCGAACTTCCATCCAAGCGGTGGCACTCAAGGCGCGCCTCCAAATCCCGTGCAATTCGCTGAACGGGACGTCCCGCAACTGTAGGGAAAGAAGCACGCAAAGCGGCATGCCGGTTCACTACTCTTTGGTACGCCTGCTCCAGTTCTTCTGGCCGCAACTGACCACGAATCCTAACCGACGTTCCCAAATTATACGCCGAACTAAGGGGGGCCTGCTGATGTACAAACCAAAGTGAGCGCTGGCCTTCGGCAAGAGGAATGTCCCGCACTGATTGCATTTCCACGAGAAACGCGAGGATCGCAGCGTGATTTTCACGGATCGTGGCTTTCGCATGTTCTTTGAGCGCCCCTTTGGGACCTCGAAACCTAATCTTTCCATCAGACGACCACAAAGTAACGTCCAGTTTGGAAAGATCTTTTATGAACTTATCAACGTCCATGCTGCTCACGCGACCGCACTAAACTCAACTGGAACAAAATTATCTCAAGTTGCCCCCACAGTCCCAATGCGATTCAAATTCCTTACAATACAAGCTTGAGCCAAACGCCCATATTTCAATTTTTTTAGGAGCGGCTTTTAACGCCTTGTGGTGTACAATCGAAAACTGAAATGAAGTTCCCCAAGACCCTTACTAATCGAGCACCTGTCACACATTATCGACAGGTGTCAACGAGCCGAGAGTTGGTTTTATGCCTGATATTTTTCACCTTGAAGGAAAACCGCACCGGAATGGCGCAAAGCCCTTAATGTTCGATCCCGTACCTCTTCCAGACCTTGAAGGAATGGCGCGCGAGACGAATGTCAGCCAATCAATATGGCGCCCCGGCCACAACGATATCCATCTGTGGTTGCTGCCAATTTCAGATCCACCTGCTCCCGTCTCACAGCTTGCCGAGCTGATAAGCCAGACTGAACGAGACCGCGCAGACAAGTTCCACTTCCAAATCGATCGCGAGCGATACATTGCCGCCCACAGCTTAACCAGAACCATCCTAAGTGCCTGTGGCGCAGGCGCACCCAACGAACTAAGCTTTGCAACAGGCGCTAATAACAAGCCCAGACTAGTCGCCAAGCCAGGCCTTAACCCACTCAGTTTTAATCTGTCCCATTCCGGCGTATGGGCGCTGCTCGCAGTGGCGGCCACAGGAAGCATTGGGGTTGATATTGAAAAAATACGCCTATTGGATGCGCTCGAAAAATTGGCACATAATACATTTGCCCCTAGTGAGTTCGATGCGCTAATGGCCTTGGATCCGACATACCGCCTGGATGGCTTCTTCGCCTGCTGGACGCGCAAGGAAGCTTTGATAAAGGCAGACGGGCGAGGCCTTGAAATTCCGCTTGATAATTTTGTGGTGAGTGTCGATCCCAATCAACCCGCGCGACTCATCAGCGCCAATGGTGCAGCAAAAGATTTGAGGGCCTTTGGCCTTTGGGACCTCCCAGCCGTTTCGGGCTATCGGGCCTCAATATCAGCAGCACCAGAGACATCCGAATTCAAATTTTTTTGCGTCACTTGATAGCGCGGCATGTCTCGTGCTTGTCACTACATGATCTCTGTGCCTTGTCTTGAATGGTACCAGTAGAAAATTTGCAGGGTCACGAGGTTGCTGAATGCAAAAGGTTAGAGCTGCAGTCGTATTTGCTACTGCCGATAAGTACTTTTCCACTGGCATAACGCTTATCACTACGGCAATCGTGGCGCGGATCATCAACCCCGCAGAATTCGGAATTTCAGTGCTGGGCGGTGCCGCTTTGTTACTAGCCGGTATGGTCCGCGATGCTGGCACGTCGGCTTATATTGTCCAGACTCCGGATTTGTCGCTTGCCAAGTTAAGGGCTGTTTTCACGCTTAACCTGATCCTGACATTTATCGTGACAGCAAGCATAGTGCTAAGCGCGCCTATGCTTGAACGGTTGCTAAACTCTCCCGGCCTCAACATATATCTCAAAATCTGCGCCATACCGTTCACCTTCGGCGCTATCGTGTATCCCCTTCACGCCTTAATGGCCCGTGATTTTGCTTTCGGCAAATTGGCCGTCGTGAACATCATCTCAACGACGTTCAATTCAACCGCCCTGGTCATTACAGCCTTCATGGGCGCAAGTTTTCTCAGTTTTGCATACGCCCAAGTCGTCTCAGCGCTGGTAGGCACATTGCTCCTGATCTATTTCCGCCCGAGCTTCGAGATATTCCGATTTTCCTTCGCCTCCTGGAAGCAGGTTTTGTCCTTTAGTGTATTCAGTGGCGGTACCGGCATTATCCAAAGTGCGGCAGGCGTGCTTTCAGTCATGACAGTTGGGGCGTTCATGCCTCCCGCGATGGTTGGGCTGTTAAACCGCGCATCAATGATGGCCCAGTTTCCCGAACGAACGATAATGGCTGGCGTCAGTGCGGCAGCATTGCCAGCCTTCTCACAAGCAGCGCGTGAGCAAGCGGACCTACGAAAGTACTACCTCGGAGCTGTCGAACGCATAAGCGGCCTGATCTGGCCCTGTCTTGCGCTACTCATCGTTCTCGCAGACCCCATCATCCGGATATTTTTGGGTGATTTCTGGCTAGAAACCATTCCTCTTGTACAGATTATAGCTGGTGGCCTGCTTCTGAATTTTCCACCCGGTATCAACTATCCCATCATTATCGCTGTCGGGGCTGTGCGGCGAGCCATGCTGTTGTCAATCTTGCAGGCGGCTGTTGCATTGCCGCTGGTTGCAATCAGCGCCCAGTATGGAATTCACGCGGTGGCATGGGCGACTTGGCCAATCGTAGCGATTAATGTCGTCCTTTCCACATTTTTCGTAAAGGCCTATGTCGTAAAATTTAGCTGGAAAGACGTCAGTTATGCACTTTTCCCAAGCCTCTTTGTAACGCTGGCAACCATAGCCGGCCCGCTTTTCATCGTTCATTTTCTCGGTGGCGCCACCAACATGGGTATCCTTGAGTGCATGCTTGCGGTTTCCATTGCTGGCGTGAGCTGGATTGCAGCCCTTTGCCTGCTTGGTCATCCTTTATACTCTGAATTTGAACGACTTTTTAGGTCCATCATCGGCTATCTCAGGCGATCAGACCCAACACCCGAACCTGATGTTTAGGTGCCCGTCCCGAGTCCCAGAAGTGCCAAAATTTTTTGACCCCAAACGTCGTTCCATTCGCAATTGAGGATATGACAATCACTCGGAATGGGATAGAAATTGCTTCTACCCATCGGAGATGAGAAAGTATGCTCCGTTTGCAAGTTGTGGTCACCTATCGGGTGCAAGGCTGGCGTCAAAGCAACCATCTCTAATTGTACCTGTTTAATGCAAGCCTTCGATAATGCTCATGTTGTATAGCTAATCGGGCAACGTCCAGATCATGACACTCACTCCAGGCGAGGGTATTGTCATTTGCGTTTAGTCGGCACTCACGTGCCGAGTTTAACTAAATATTAGTGTAGAATGAGAGTATCGATGAGTATCCAAAGGTCGTCCAATCAACCAGATGTTGCTACACGGGCCACCAGTTGGTTTTTCCGCTCACCATCGAATGAAGATATGCGTGTCCGTTTATTCTGCTTTCCCTGCGCAGGATACGGCGCTGCGATGTATCGTATATGGCAAAGACAAGCCCCATCATGGCTCGAGATTGTACCCGTCCAACCACCAGGACGCGCAAATCGACTAAGAGAAATGCCCCTCGATAATTTTGAGGGCCTCACAAACTCCATTTTACCTGAACTGACGACGCTTCTAGACAAGCCCTACGCCTTTTTCGGGCACAGCATGGGTGCAATATTTGCATCTGAACTTGCCGCAGCTATTCTGGAGCGCGACTTGAAAGCGCCGATGCACCTGTTTTTGTCGTCAAGACAGCCGCCAAATATGCCTAGCCCGGTCGGTTCGCTTTCCCACTTAGATGATGCCGCCTTTGTTGAAGAAGTGAACCGGCGATATGGCGGAATCCCGCGCGAAATTATCGAAGCACCAGAAGTCCTGGAGATGTTGCTGCCGACATTGAGGGCAGATATTCGCACGCTGGAGAGAATTGACAAATCGGGTCCGCGCGAGTTTCCAATTACAATCAGCGCTTTAGGCGGCACCACCGACGCGCTCGTTCCAGAAAACCTGCTTGCGGGTTGGGCGTCATGGACGAAAATCGACTTCCAACTGCGTCTATTTGAAGGTGGGCATTTCTATCTTGAAAACCAGCTTCCGGCACTGATGTTGCATATTCAGGAGGTTCTGGAAGCAAAGTCGCTTGCAGGCCGGGGACTGAATTTGCCATGAATCAATTCCCAGCCTCTTCAAAGGCAAACCAAAAGCTGGCTGACGTAACGAGGTCAGTTGCCATTGTTGGGATGGCGTGCCGTTTCCCAGGGCAGGCCAATACGCCTGCAGATTTCTGGCAAATGCTCTGCAATGGCGAAGACGCCATTTCGGATATTCCTTCCAGCCGTATGGACGTGGACCAGCTTTACTCGGAGGAACCTGCAACACCAGGCCGGATTATGACCCGCTATGGCGGGTATCTCGATGATATTGAGCATTTTGATGCTGGATTTTTCCATATTTCTCCTCGGGAAGCCGAGCGTATGGATCCCCAGCAGCGTCTAATCCTCGAAACAGCTTGGGAAGCAATTGAAGATGCAGGCATCGATGCAAGTAGCCTGTCTGGCCGCTCCGTAGGCGTCTATGTCGGCCAATGGCTGAGCGACTTCGAAATGCGTATACTTAGTGACCCAACTGTTACTGATTTCGAAATGACCACGGGTAGCGGCAGGTACACCACCGCTGGGCGTTTATCGCATTTCCTTGGACTGATGGGCCCCAGCCTAACTCTCGATACGGCCTGCTCTTCATCACTGACCGCTGTGCATTTAGCTATTCAAAGCCTGCGTTCAGGTGAGATCGAGCTCGCTTTCGCCGCTGGCGTTAATGTCATCCTCAGCCCGCACATAACCGTCGGGTATTCGCAAAGCCAAATGATGGCACCTGATGGGCGCTGTAAGTTTGGCGACGCGGCTGGAAACGGATACGTTCGGAGTGAAGGCGCTGGCACTGTTCTCCTTAAACGCCTGGATCGGGCATTGAAGGACGGCGACAAGATACACGCAGTCATTCGTGGCAGCGCAATAAATAACGACGGCAATTCGAGCGGCTCTTTCGGCACACCGAGCCGGTACGGGCAAGAAGCGCTGCTGCGCCAGGCGCTAGTCGATGCCGATCTCTCCCCCTCGTCTGTTGGATATGTCGAAGCTCATGGCACTGGCACAAGGAAGGGCGACCCGGTCGAACTTCAAGCGCTTAGCACGGTACTTGGAACCAGCCGCTCCGAACCCATTCGTGTTGGTTCGGTCAAAACCAATATTGGGCACACCGAGGGTGCAGCCGGTATGGCTGGTCTCATCAAGGCGACGATGGCGGTAAAAACCGGACAAATCCCAGCCAGTCTGCATTTACAAACCCCCAATCCGGATATCGATTGGAACGCTGGCCCGATCACAATCGTACGTAAACTTGAGCCCTGGCCTGCGGACGACAGATACGCAGGAGTTAGCGGGTTTGGAATCGCGGGATCGAATGCCCACCTGCTTCTTCAGAACGCCCCATCACAACTGAACCAATCCGGCAAGGAAGTGGAATTCCACCGTCCGAGCATCCTTCCTCTCTCAGCTCAAAGCGAAGGTGCGCTCCGTGAATCGGCTGCCCGCTATGCTAAGCTTTTAGAAGAACACCCAGACGTGCCTTTACGTGAGATATGTGCCGCCGCCGCACTCAATCGCACAGCCCTCTCCGACCGTGCGGCCTTAATTAGTCATAGTCGCGGAGAGATGATCACGGCACTCAGGCAGTTCAGTACAGGAGCAGACAACGCGATCCGGGGAAATACCTGGTCTGGCCAGCCGATCAACACCGTTTTTGTTGCTCCGGGTCAAGGGGGGCAATGGGCGGGTATGGCTCGCTCGCTTATTGCATCTGAGCCCTCTTTCCAGCAAGCCATAGCAGAATGCGAACATGCGCTAGCCCCTCTCGTAGACTGGTCTCTGAGCGAACAAATACAGCTCAGTGAAGGCGACGTTGGCTACCGTCTCAATGACATCGCAGTTATACAGCCGACGCTCGTAGCGTTGGCTATCAGTTATGCCCGCCTATGGCGAGCATTCGGCGTTAGCCCGAAGCTCAGTGTCGGCCATAGCATGGGCGAGGTCTCCGCGGCTGCAGTATCCGGAATTCTGAGTGTGGCGGACGCTATGCGCGTTGTCGTGGCCCGCAGCAAACTGATGGCCAGAACCAGCGGTGAAGGCGGCATGGCATTAGTGGAGCTTTCGGCACCAAATCTCAAAGCATGGTTGGAACCTTTTGTCGGCAAGCTCAGTCTGGCAGCTATAAACAGCCCACGTGCGAGTGTCATTTCAGGTAAAGTGCCTTCACTCGATACTCTGCTCGAAGCGCTTTCGAATGAAGGCATATTTTGCCGAAAGATCAAAGTCGATGTGGCTTCCCACGGACCACAAATGGCGCAACTGGCACCAGACCTAGCAGCCGCTCTTCATGACATTGTGCCGTCAGAACCCGATTTCCCCATGCTCTCGACAGTCACAGGTGACATGGTGCCGGGCCAGCAATTCAACGGTGACTATTGGGCCCAAAACCTGAAAGAACCAGTTCGGTTCCTGGAGGCAATTGAAGCAGCCCTGAAGGCAAAGGCAAATGCCTTCATCGAACTGGGGCCCAACCCCGTCTTGCTAACATCTATAGAGCAGACGCTCAGCCATCACCATGCTGAAGGAATCCTCGCAGCTAGCGAGCGGCGCGATAGTCCGGCTATCGATGTGATTGCTGAGGGCATCGCGAAGCTCTGGGTCAGCGGAGTTGAAATGGATTGGAGCGCATATACAGGCGAAGTCCGCGTACACATTCCACTACCACAGTATCCATGGCAGCGAACTCGCCACTGGCATGAGGCTGCGGAACGCTCTGATATACACCAAACCCGCCAATGGTCCTGCCCACCAGACCAGATGCTGGATTTGCTGCACCAGATCGAATGGGTGAAGTCATCACCACCTGTTGCATTGACAAAAAAGAACCAGACCTGGCTTGTCCTTAGTACAAAATCCCGTGCCGCTAATTCGCTTGTCACAGCACTTGAGGAAGCCGGCACCACTGTTCATTTCACGGACGATGAAACGGTGAGCGCCCCCCTTTCAAAGCAAATAATTTATGACGGTATAGTCGCGATTGCATCAGGTGAAGACGCCGGTTTCCTGCCCATCAAATTGCTTCACTTGCTACTTGAGAATTCAATAAAATCGGCAAACCTTGTCTTTATAACGCAAGGCGCTTCAACAGCCTCTGGCGCCAACCAACGCGTCTCCGTCGAGCAGGCACCATTGATCGGCACAATGCGCGTTGTCGCCGAGGAACATCCTGAATACACTTTCAGATTGGTGGACGCCGATCCTAATATTCCGCTTGAAGATCAAAATAACGCGCTAGCAGCGCATGTGTTGCTTAAAGCTACGGATCCGGAAGTCGCCTTTCGCGGACAAGATTACCTAATCCCACGGCTGCAGCCGATGGTGCAAATTGATAAGCCACACCAGGGCGTCCAGATAAAACGCGACAGCGCTTATATGATTACCGGCGGCCTCAGCGCACTTGGGCTCCGAGCCGCCACGGTACTCGCCAAAGCAGGTGCCCGTCATATCATACTGGTATCGCGCAGGCCGCTGGCGCCACGTGCGCAATGGCGGCATTTGGTTAAAGGATCAGAAGATGCCGATCGCATTGCTGGTGTCTTGGCACTGGAAGCTGCTGGCGTAGCCGTCGAAACCCTTGCACTCGATGTGACAGATGAAGACAGCGTGCACTCTTATCTTGCAGAAAGGGCAACCGAACTACGTCCACCCATTCGCGGGCTGATACATCTCGCGACAGTGTATGACACGCAGCTTGCTGCAGAGACAGACAAGGGCAGATTTGACGCAGCAATTGCGGCAAAACTAAATGGTGCGCGAATACTTGATCGGGCGTTACCAGACGTCGACCTCTTCGTTCTGTACTCTTCCACCATGACTTTTGTGCCGCATCAGGGTCTGGCTGCATATTCCGCTGCGAACTGCGGTTTGGATGCGCTCGCCGCCGACCGACGCGCGCAAGGCAAGCTAGCCCTTAGTATCAGTTGGGGGCCCTGGAAACAGCTGGGACGCGCCGCGCTCGACTATGTCGCTAAAGAGTTTGAACAACGGGGTGAACTTTCCATATCAGCTGAAGAAGGAGACCTATTGCTCGGCTGGCTATTGGGCGGTTCCGTATCGGACGTCAGTGTGTTTCGCATGGACTGGTCAACGTTCAAAAAAAGCCGGCAGGGCCGACCGCAATACCTGATCGATGAACTTCTGAAGGGTGCAACAGACGTCGAATCTGAAGAAACTCACTTTGACAATCTACCGCCGGAAGAGCGTCGGGCCAGAGCGAACATTTTTGTACCCAATAGTGTAGCGAAGGTTCTCAAACTCGACCAAAAGGCTTTGGAACTCCATCGCCCTATCGGCGATCTCGGTTTGAACTCTCTTATGGGAATTGAGCTTAGGAACGCACTTGAAAAATGCGTGGGACGCCCCCTGCCCGCGACACTCGCCTGGACCTACCCCACCACCCAAGCCGTCATTGATTTTCTCTGCGCAGACATCGAAATTCCCGCGCCCCATCCTATCAGGTTTGCGCAAACCTATTCAGGGCCGCCTACTGATTTGGATGAAAGCTTTGTTACAATAGGCGACATGACCGAGGACGAGGCACTTGCTGCATTGCTCGGTGATCGTAAGTGAGCAACCACGAGACAAGCAATGATCGTGTATCGGCCGTCAAACTTGCGTTGATGGCACGCAGTGCACGCGAAAAAGTTGGCGCAGCGCTTGCCGCTGATCCCATTGCAATCATTGGAATAGGATGCCGGTTTCCTGGTGAGAGCAATGATCCTGAGAGCTTCTGGTCATTTCTGCTGGAAGGCCGAAACACTGTTGTCCCTGTCCCTACTGACCGTTGGGACTCGACCAAATGGCATGGCGACGGTCCCGATGCCGTTGGATTGAGTGTTGCCAAAGGCGCATCGTTTCTAGACTCAGTTGATACATTCGACGCGGGCTACTTCGGCATCCCGCCGAGAGAAGCGGACCAGATGGACCCACAGCAACGCATGTTTCTTGAAGTTGCTGTCGAAGCGCTTGAAGATGCGGGCCTTAGGTTTGAGGATCTGCGCAAATCCCGCACTGGTGTCTTTGCGGCCAGCTATCACAACGACTATGCGCAGATGCTTTATCGTGCTCCTAAAGAGATGGATCAACGCACACTGACCGGCACACTGCACAGTGTCTTGGTCAATAGACTCTCCTATTTCCTGGACCTGCGGGGCCCTAGCGTTTCGGTCGATACAGCATGCTCATCTTCCTTGGTCGCGGTGCATCTGGCGTGTCAAAGTCTTCGTACTGGCGAGAGCAATGTTGCGCTGGCAGGCGGTGTGTCCATCATGCTCTCACCGGAACTGATGGTGAGTATGTCGCGCCTCGGCTTTTTGGCGCCGGACGGACGATGCAAGACTTTTGATGCCAGCGCTGACGGATTCGGGCGTGGCGAAGGTTGCGGCATGATCGTCCTCAAACGGTTATCTGACGCTCTTGCCGATGGAGACCGGATCTGGTCGGTAATCCGCGGGTCAGCTGTAAACCAAGATGGTGAATCCACCTTGCTCGCGGCACCGAACGTTCAGGCGCAGGCCGCGTTGATCCGCGAGGCCGTAGCGACGTCGCAAGTCAATCCTGATGACATCGTTTATATCGAGACACATGGGACCGGAACAGTTCTGGGTGATCCGATCGAAATTGATGCGCTATCTGAGACTATCGGCGCTGCGGCGCCAGGGCGACCAACCTGCCTCTTAGGCGGAGTAAAGGCCAATATTGGGCACCTGGAAGCTGGTGCAGGCGTTGCTGGGATCATAAAAGCAGCGCTGGTTCTTTATAAGGGCGAAGTGCCAAGCCAACCCGGTTTCCACAAGTTGAACCCGCATATAAACTTGACGCGTACACGGCTCGAAGTCGCTGCTGAACGACAACTCTTGCCTAAAACAGTCGGCGCACCAGTTGCTGGAGTGAGTTCCTTTGGCGTGGGCGGCACTAATGCACACGTTGTCCTGGAGGGCCCACCGTCTCTAAACAAGTCCGACCACAAAGATTCGAAAGACGGTGTCTGGACGATTCCACTATCTGGACGCACGCCGAGAGCCCTCGAAGAAAGTATCGCAAACTGGCAAGCCATACTGGCGGCCCCTACCCCCACACTACAAGATTTATGCTACACGGCCACGCAGCGGCGTACGCATCATGCCTACCGCGTGGCTGTATCTGCCTCCTCGCGATCAGCACTCGCACAAAAGTTATCCGAACGCACAGTCAGCACGACGCAAGCCCCATGCCCAAAGCTATGCTTCGTTTTTTGCGGCCAGGGACCTCAGACGGCACGCATGGGACTTTCGCTGGCCGCATCTGAGCCGGTCTTCGAAAAACATCTCCAACGCTGCGACACACTTATCAAGGCTCAAGAAGGCTGGTCTCTGCTGGAAGAACTGGGACGTGATGTTGCTACTAGCAGATTACATGAAACAGCGATCGCACAGCCGGCCCTTACTGCTTTGCAAACTGGATTAGTGGCGTTGTTAAAATCTTGGAGCCTCACGCCTGATAGCGTGACTGGGCATAGCGTGGGTGAAATTGCGGCGTTAGAGGCGGCGGGAATCCTGTCTCTAGAAGAAGCAATGCGTATTTCCTGCCACCGGGGGCGGATTATGCAGGAAGCCGATGGCACAGGCGCAATGGCATCCGTATTAATGGACGAACAGACCGCCGCCGATACCATTGCCAAATATGGATCAGCACTTAGCATTGGCGCAGTAAACGCTCCTGGCGAAACAGTCATTTCCGGAGATGCAAGAGCCTTGGAAAAGGTTCTCAAAAGTCTGGATGCAAAAGGCATCGGGCACCATCGCTTACCTGTAAAATATGCGTTTCATAGCGAACAGATGTCACCTTTCGAAGGTCATATGGTCGAAACAATTGGGCATGTGACATCTTCGCCCGCAAATAGGGTCTGCACCATTTCGACTGTAACAGGACGACGTATTGAACAAGTCGATGCTGCTCATTTTGCCCGTGGAATAAGAGCGCCAGTTCAATTTTCCAAGGCCTTGCAGGCGACAGCTAACAATGGACGCATGGTCTATTTGGAAATCGGACCGCATCCAGTCTTGCTGGCATCGATTACCGCTTGTCTAGAGCAAACTGGTCAGCAGAGCTTGCCGATTGTGGGATCACTCCGCCGAGGAAAGCCAGAACAGGAATCTATGGCTGACTGTGCAGCGCGCCTTTTTGAGGCCGGCCAAACCCTCGATTGGTCGGCCATCGTCCCTACGGGCGGAAGCGTGGTGTCACTACCGACGTATCCTTGGCAGCGACAAAGGTACTGGCGCGAAGTCAAATCCGACTCACTTCGTCAGGACGTTACTGAGACAGGTCACCCCCTACTTGGACATCGCTTGAGCATTGCGGCAGACGACCTAATGGTTTTTGAGGGCGATGCCTCAACCAGTGCCGTTTGGTTGAAGGATCATCGCGTATTAAACCGGACCATTGTACCGGCCACCGCCATCATGGAATTGTTGACCGCAGCAGCTCGAGCCGCCACCTCACCTTCGGCTTGCCTGGAAGATCTATCAATCCTTTCACCTTTGCCTTTGTCAGAAGCTGGCGAACTCGACCAACATTGGCAGGTTTTGGTCCGAAGAATTGGGCAAGACTGGTCCGTCCAGCTTAATCTCCCTTATCTCTCAGACGGAATGGGGGCCAACCGCACCATTGCCACCGCCACGATCTCTACTGACGGTAAGGTTAACAGCGCACCTGGAAACGAGCATGCCGCGCTGCAGGCCGAAACACGTTTTCCAAAAGATGCTCAATCTGTTTCGATTGAAAGCATTGCTGCCTACTTTCAGGGTATCGGTGCAGAATTCGGTCCATCCTTTCAGCTGCTTTCTGAAGTTAAAGTGGGAGGCAATGGTGCTATAGGGCGCATCTCGCTGCCCGAGAGTCTAAGACTCACTTCTCATATTTTGCATCCAGCAGCTCTTGATGCTGGTTTGCAACTTTGCGTGCTGGCTGCGGCTAGTGAAAAGACAGTCACCTGGTTGCCGGTAGCGGTTGGTTCACTGACATTTCCGAATTCAACCGCCTCTTCCGTAATAACGGCAGAGGCGCGCCTGCATCAGGACGGAAGCTCGGGTACATTGTTAGCGGATATTAGCTATCGCGAACCAGATGGAAAGCTAATCGCACAAATCAAGGACATCAGCTTCGCGCGCGCCACTACCGCAACACTTTCCCCCGGAATTGCAGCGCCAGTGCGATCATACTCGACACGCTGGCGCGAGAAAGTGCTGAATGATACCTCCCCTGCAGAGCCAATAAGATCCTGGCTTGTGATTTCAGATTCCGATGATGGCCCTGCACTCACGAACGAGCTGAAGAGGATATCAGGTCACGCGCGTCTGTTGAATTCCAAAGCCGATGATTCCGCACTACAAAATGCCCTCCAATGGCTTTCTGATGCTCCGGCACCAAGGCAGCTTATCGATTGCATAGGGTCACAGGCAGACGTTGATCCAGCTGGCCTTGTAAGTAACACGCTCGCCCGAGTTCAAGCCTTAGCTTTGCGCTCAGACGTCGCAAAATTTGCCACAGTAACCCGTGGAGCTTTCTGCACGAGCGAGGAATTTACGATTCCATCGATTAACGGCGCAGCGGTAAACGGCTTCGCGGCCACGGCAAGGCTAGAGCACCCCGAACTCGATATTCGTTGCGTGGATCTCGATCCTAATATTCAAAATTCTAGCATTGCGGAGTCAGCTGTCGCGCTCTCTGACGCTCTGGGACATCCGGGTTCAGCCAAACTGGCGAGACGTAACAAGACATGGTTTGCGCCGTGCATCGAAGAAATCCATTTCCCAAAATCATCATCACCGAAGGCTCTCCGACGTCAGGATACAACAGGATATGAAAGCCTGACTCTCGAGGCACACACACGACTGCCGTTATTGAAGGGTCAAGTCCGTATCGCCGTGCGTCGTGCAGGGCTAAACTTCCGTGACGTACTTAGCACAGTAGGGATGCTTCCGGGCATGACGCTGCCTTTAGGGGTGGAATGCGCAGGTGAAGTTATCGAGGTTTCACCTGACGTGGACACTCTAAACCTTGGGGACCGCGTCTTTGGCTATACTCCGGGCGCGTTCGCTGAACAAGTTGTCGCACCCGCCGCACTCCTGATGCGCACACCGGACCAAATCACTGACGACGATGCCGCCGGTATTACGATTGCCTTCGGAACCGCGCTATATGGCTTAGACCGACTTGCAGGCATTAAGCGGGGCGAACGCATTCTGATTCATGCTGGCGCAGGCGGGGTCGGGCTTGCGGCCATTCAAATTGCGCTCGCGCGTGGAGCTGAAGTGTTTACGACTGCTGGGTCGGAAAAGAAGCGCGACATGTTGCGAAATATGGGTGTTGAGCATGTATTTGATTCCCGGACGCTCGACTTTGAATCTCAGATTCGGAACATCACCAATGGTGCTGGAGTCGAAGTCGTACTGAACTCGCTATCGGGAGATTTTATTTCCGCAAGCGCCCGGATACTTTCAAAAAACGGACGCTTTTTAGAGCTGGGCAAGCGCGAGTTACTCAGCCCCGAAGAGTTTGCCGCGATACGACCTTCCGCAACTTATCATGTTTATGATCTAGGGAACGAGATCGAGGCAACTCCCGATTTGCTGCGCAATCTTCTGGAAGAGGTGCTTAGGGATATTGAGAAAGGCGCGCTATCGCCTCTACCAAATCACAACTTCGGCCTGGACCAAGCCGCCAACGCTATGCGCTTCATGGCATCTGCGAAGCATATCGGGAAAATTGTCCTTCGAATCCCCCCCCATGCCAATGCGAACATTCGGGAGGACGCAACCTACTGGATAACCGGAGGCGTGGGAGGAATAGGTCTTTATACTGCGCACTGGCTGGCCCGCAAGGGTGCACGCCATATCGCTCTATCTGGGCGAAATGCGCCAACACAATCTGCAAAGACTTCAATCGCCGAATTAGAGGCTCTGGGTGTCGCAGTTCGTGTGTTTGAATCAGATATTGGTGATGAGGACTCTACCGCAAAGATACTCAGAATCATTGCTGACGAAATGCCGCCCTTAAGAGGGGTCATTCATGCAGCAGGTTCCTTGCGCGATGGCACTGTACTCACTCGTCGACCTGATGATGTTGAAGCCGTGTTTCACGGAAAGCTAGTTGGGGCTCTCACGCTTGACCGACTGACACGAGACCTTCCTCTCGACTTTTTCGTTCTGTATTCGGCCTCAGGCGCAACTCTTGGTGCACCTGGCCAATCTCTTTATGCTGCCGCCAATGCTGGGCTCGACGCCTTGGCGACAACTCGCAAGCGCGCAGGATACCCTGCATTGAGTATAGCGTGGGGGTTTTGGGGCGCCGCAGGCATGGGAGCGAGACTTACCGAGAGGAGTCGTGACGTATGGATCGAGCGAGGTCTCGGAGAGATCTCACCTGAGAGCGGTTTCCCGCATCTGGAACACCTTCTTTCATCCAGCATCACCAACGCCATGGCGATCTCTATAAATTGGCATCGTTTCGCATTTACAGCCCCGGAAGCATTGGACCTCGGTCCATTTGCGTCACTTCTGCAAAATCAGGCAAGCAAACACTCACGCCCTGTTATGGCAATCACGCAATCTTTAGGTGCTGAATTGGCTGTGGCTGCGCCAGCCGAGCGCCGTTCTAAACTCCATGCTTGTATCGAGAGGGCCGTGAGAAATATTATGGGGTTGCAGATCGATGACGACATTGACCCTACTCGCCCGCTCAAAGATATGGGACTCGATTCCTTAATGGCTGTGGAGCTGCGCAATGACCTGGTCCTTGATACCGGACTACGCCTATCCGCGACACTTCTCTTTGACTATCCGACAGTTGATAGCCTTCTCGGCTATCTAGATCTCCAAATCCATAAGCCAAATTCTGAAGAGCCAACGGAGCTTCGGGATACAAGTAACGAGCTCGATGATTTATCGGAGAGCGAACTGGCAACACTGCTAGAACAAGAGCTTAAAATGTCTGAATTCAGCCAAAACCTAAAACGGAAGCCGGGAAAATGACGTCGCCCGCAGAACAAATGAAGCATGCGCTTCTCGAGATCCGCCGCCTTCGTCGGGAGCTTGCGAATAGAGATCATACAGACAGGCAATCCGGTCCGATCGCAATTATTGGGACAGGCCTACGCCTGCCGGGCGGGATATCTGATCTTGCAGGATTTGAAGCACTATTAGCTAATGCCAGTCATGTTGTGACCGAGGTACCTGCAAGCCGCTGGAACCGAGGCGATGTTCCCGTAGATTTGACGAGTTCCGCATTTTATGGAGCTTTTCTGGATCAAGTCGACATGTTCGATCCTGAGTTTTTTGGTATCTCGGGGACCGAAGCAGCTAGCATGGACCCGCAACAACGACTTGTCCTGGAGACGGGCTGGGAAGCCTTGGAAAACGCAGGTTACGCTCCCGACAGCTTTGCAGATAAATCACTCGGCATTTTTCTTGGCATGGCCAACAGTGATTACGGACGAAGCCTATTACATGACATGCCCGCTATCGATCCCTATTTCACTTCTGGTTCGTCATTTTCAGTTGCAAGCGGACGTTTGGCCTACTTTCTTGGCACAAAAGGTCCGGCCATAACTCTTGATACCGCTTGTTCTTCTTCGCTTGTCGCCATACACCTTGCCTGCAAGGCACTGAAGTCAGGCGAATGCGATGTCGCGCTTGCCGGCGGCGTAAACCTTATACTTTCACCTGAAGTGCATGTGAATTTTAGCCGCGCCAATATGCTTGCCACTGACGGATTGTGCAAGACATTTGATGCGTCTGCAGATGGATATGTCCGCGGTGAGGGCTGTATAATGTTCACGCTTCGGCGTCTGTCAGATGCACAAGCCGATGGCGACCCTATTCTTGCCATCATCCGCGGAAGCGCTATCAATCAAGATGGTCGCAGTAATGGACTCACAGCGCCGAATGGACCATCACAAGAATCCCTCATCAGGGACGCCCTTGAAGATGCGGGTGTCGACGCGATGTCGGTTGGATATATTGAAGCTCATGGTACGGGCACACCACTTGGTGACCCGATAGAAGTGTCTGCGCTCGCCAAGGCTTATGATCGCGACCATGAGAACGCACCTCCCCTTTTGGTGGGGTCCGTCAAAACAAATCTTGGGCACCTGGAATCAGCCGCTGGGGCCGCAGGCATCTTGAAGAGTATTGTCGCACTTCGTTCAGGTCGTATTCCGGCACATCTGAATTTCGAGACACCCAATCCTCACATTGATTGGCAGTCGATGTCACTAAGTGTTCCCCTCGAAGCACAAGCATGGCCACTTAGTGATCCCCCCCGTCGAGCCGGCGTAAGTTCGTTTGGTTTCAGTGGCACCAACGCGCATATAATTCTCGACGAAGCGCCACCGGTAAAGGAACAGGCGTCATTACCTGATTCCGCTTCGGCGCTCTTCACGCTTTCTGCACGAAGCCCTTCAGCGCTCTCGACACTCGCAAGCCGGACCGCAAGTGTCATTGCGAATAGCAGCTCTCCACTCAGCGACCTCTGCCTTACTGCAACGGATGGGCGAGCACATTTCCAATATCGTCTGGCAGTGTCCGCACGCGATAAAGCCGAACTGTTTGAAGCTTTACAGGCGGCCTCAGAAAGTCATACGCATGCAAGCTATATTACGGGACGCGCAGTTCCTGGTCGACGAACCAAAGTGGCCTTCCTCTTTACGGGACAAGGCGCACAGTATTCGAGAATGGGGCAGGAATTATACGAGACTTACCCCATATATAAGGACGCAATCGATACTTGCAGTGAGATACTCGGCAACGCAATTCCAGGCGGGCTCCGGGCTGCGCTTACTGCCGGTCCAGGCGATTCTCGCATCCACGAACCCAGTATCGCGCAGCCTGCACTATTTTCGCATGAATACGCGCTTGCCAAACTGTGGATCTCATTTGGCATAATTCCGCATGCTGTATGCGGACATAGCCTTGGCGAGTTCGTCGCGGCGACAGTCTCGGGAGTCTTGCCGTTAGAAGGCGCTCTTGGTTTAGTGGCTGAGCGCGGGCGCCTGACAGCCGAAGCCGCGAACGGGGGAATGATGGCGAGTGTTTTCGCCAGTAAAGAGAGAATTGAACCATACCTCGCCAAACAAGCTTCTCTTGAAATCGCTGCGTACAACGGCCCCAACAATCATGTTCTGAGTGGCCCGGCAACCACATTGGAACCACTGCTGGCACAAATGTCTTCGGACGGCATTCGTACCGAACCGCTTAAAATTGCCTTCGCTGCCCACTGTATGCTCGTGGAGCCGATCATGGAAAGATTCCGGTCTGCCGCACAGAAAATTCAGTTCGGCAAAGCCTCTATCCCCATCGTTTCCAATTTAGATGGTGATTTCACTACAACGGATGAGATTGCGACACCTGACCACTGGGTGAGCCACTTACGCCAACCGGTAAAGTTTGCAGATGGCGTACGCACCCTAATCGAATCCGGCATCACGCACTTTATTGAGATTGGTCCGCATCCTGTTCTTTCTGCAATGGCATTAGACACAAGAGAGAACACGGACCCTCTGCGCCAGCCAGCCTTTTTGGCGTCCTTAAGGCGCGACGGCGAACCTGGTCTTGAACTAACAAGTAGTCTAGCGCGACTGTATGTGGATGGCGTGCAAATGGATCCAGCATGCCAGTCCAGAATCCGAGGGAAGCAGCGGGCAGAGCTCCCGACTTATCCGTTCGAACGCACCCGGCATTGGCATCCTAGTGCCCCACGCGCTGGTTGGAGCGAACGCCACAAAACGGATGCGTCATGGCGCAAGCTATGCGCACGGCTGGACAGGGAATCTGAACGCGGCCCACTGGGGTTCAACGCGGCAACCTATCCGCAAAAGTGGGAGACATTGGCAGCCTTAAGACGCGCACTCGTAATTACCCTACTCATCGAAGCAGGCCTTTTCACAAAAGACGGCGAAAGCCACTCTCTCGACGAGTTATTGAGGAAGTTGCGCGCTACTGACGCACTAGCACCTTTAGTAAGCCGGTGGCTGCATGCACTTGAAGACAGTGGAGATCTCAACATCGTATCTACAAGGATCATGGCACCCCGCGCACTGGCCGATCCAGAACTCGCCAATGTCAGGACAGACGTACAGGCTGCCTTAGCCGACAATACCCCACTTTGTGACTATGTTCTTCATTGCGCGAACTTGTTGGGTCCTGTACTGCGGGGGGAAGCAAGTCCGTTGGAGACCCTATTCCCTGGTGGAGATTTTTCTCTCGCACTTGGTCTTTATGAGCGCTCTGAAACTATGCGATACATGAACGGCCTGGCCGCTGCAGCCTTCGAATCCCTTATTGGAACAAAGGCCTCGCTTTCGATTCTTGAAGCGGGTGCGGGAACGGGGGGAACGACCACATCCGTGCTTGATGCCCTCAGGGACGAGCACTTTAATTATCGGTTTACAGATGTATCAGACTTGTTCCTGGACCACGCACGGGAAAGGTTTGCCGATCGCGAAGGCATTAGCTACCATCGTTTCGATCTTGAATCAGATCCTGCGGCGCAGGGATTCCCCGCCGGCACCTTTGATATTGTACTAGCATCCAACGCCGTACATGCGGTGCGTGACCTGCCGTCGACTCTGGCGCACCTCCGTAGTTTGTTGCGACCGTCGGGCATCTTGATATTGGTTGAATCTACAACTCATTTTGCCTGGTTTGATGTTACTACTGGCCTTATCGAAGGCTGGAGACATGCAGAAGACGATTTGCGCGATGATCTCGCACTGATCGACGCAAATAAGTGGCAATCAGCCCTACTGGATTCCGGCTTTGAGATAGCGGACGCGTGGCCTCGCTCAGGCTCATCGGCCGAATCTGTTGGGCAGCACCTAATTGTTGCGCGAGCACCATCCAGTGCATCCTTCGTGACCAGCGAAATGATCATTGCGACGCCACAATTCGTTGAAACCCCTCCGCTCGCAACGGATCCCCAGATTACGTCATTACTGGACGCCATTGCCGAGGCTCTTCCCAATGAACGCAAAAAAGTCATATGCAACCTTGTTCGCACACGTGTGGAAATACTGCTCCGTCGACGCGGAGACCAACCGCCAAGTGACGAAGACAGACTACGAGAACTTGGGATGGATTCCCTTATGGCCGTGCAACTGAGAAATACTCTGTCCAGAGATCTGGACATTCAAGGCGGACTGCCGACAACACTCTTCTTGGATTACCCGACGATTGCTGCAGTGTCCGAATTTTTAACTGGAGCCTTGGGTCTTCAAACTGCGCCCATACTACAAGCAGAGACAGCCTATGACACTTCGGACAAGAGCAAGATAGATATCACGCATATGAGCGATGAAGAGGTTGAAGCCATATTGCTGGAGCGTCTGAACCGATGACCTCCAACACGCCTGCCCAAAGTGGCAGTGAATCAAATCTATCGCCCTTGAAGCGCGCTTTTCTAGCACTTGAGGCTGCAGAATCACGCGCTGCAGCCTATGAAGATGCTGCGCGGGGACCAATCGCTATTATTGGATTGGGGTGTCATGTGCCTGGCGCAGATGGGCCCGATGCCTTCTGGAGCCTTCTGGATTCTGGTGTAGACGCCACCACAGAGGTCCCCTCAGATAGATGGGACCATGGGAAGTATTATGCCTCCGACCCAAATCTACCCGGACGCATCGCAACGAACCGGGGTGGCTTTCTTGATCGCATTGATCAGTTCGACGCTAATCTCTTTGGCATTGCGCCTCGAGAAGCGCGCAGCATGGACCCCCAGCAGCGGATTTTCCTGGAAACCGCCTGGGAAGCGCTAGAGCATGCTGGCGTCGCCCCTGACAGTCTATCCGGCACCAAGACAGGTGTATTTTGCGGGGTCACAGGTTCGGACTACGCATACCTTCAACTCGCGACACATGACCCGGAGATTCTTGATGCTCATTTTACGTCGGGTATCGCACATAGCATGGTCTCAGGGCGCCTCTCCTATCTTCTTGGATTGCAAGGCCCCAGCGTAACCATCGATACAGCTTGCTCATCCTCGCTAGTCGCCATTCACCAAGCAGTTCAGTCACTTCGGAAAGGCGAGATCCGTATGGCCCTGGCAGGCGGAGTGAACACAATCCTCTCGCCAGAAATCTTCATTGCACTCTCGCGGGCGCATATGCTTGCACCGGACGGACGCTGCAAAACCTTCGATGCCAGCGCTGATGGCTTCGCCCGAGGCGAAGGCTGTGGTGTCATTGTCTTGAAGCGCCTTAAAGACGCCGAGGCGGACGGAGACCGGGTACTCGCTTTGATACGCGGTAGCGCAGTAAACCAGGATGGTCCCTCCAGCGGGCTTACAGCCCCAAATGGTCCTGCACAGGAAGCTGTAATCAAGGCCGCGTTGATAGATGCGGGGATTCAGGCAAATGACCTGAGCTATCTGGAAGCCCACGGGACAGGAACATCTCTGGGGGACCCTCAGGAAATGCAGGCGATCGGCAATGTTTTCAGCACACACCGATCCACGCCCCTTATTGTAGGATCGGTCAAAACCAATATTGGCCATCTTGAAGCCGCCGCCGGCGTGACAGGTGTCATCAAGACTGTCCTTATGCTGATTTATAAACGAATCCCTCCCCACTTACATTTTAATACCCCGAGCCTTCATATACCCTGGTCCAATTTGCCCGTTCGTATTCCAACCAAGGCGGAGGATTGGGAGCCCATAAACGAACATCGCTTTGCCTCTGTAAGTTCGTTTGGTTTCAGCGGAACGAACGCACATATAGTCCTTGGAGAGTTTGAGCATTCGGTCGCGAATGAAATATCCGATTCCTCATCGGTCGTTACCATATCAGCGGCCAGCCCGAATTCTTTGAGAGCGCTCGCCCAGCGTCATGCCGAAGCATTATCTGGCTCGCACACAAGTTCTTTAAACGACCTATGTCGCACTGCAAATGCCGGACGGGCGCAACTGTCTTATCGTGCGACGGTATCCGGAGAGACTTCGGCTGATTTGCACGCAGGCTTTGCCGCAGTGGTCGAAGTAAAAAGTGCAATAACAGGTCCCATACGTACAACGCCCAAAATAGCCTTCCTCTTCACCGGCCAGGGCGCGCAATTCATAGGCATGGGGCGGGAGTTATATGAGCGCGCGCCAGTCTTCAGAAACAGCATGGATAGAGCTGCAAGCCAACTCAAAAACCAATTAGACGTACCACTGCTGGATGTGATCTTCGGCAAGACGGCAGATACGTTACTGCTTGATCAGACGCGCTACACACAACCAGCGCTTTTCGCGATAGAGACGGCAATCTTTCGGCTTTGGGAATCTTGGGGTGTCAGTCCTGATCTGGTAATTGGACATTCTATAGGCGAATACGCAGCCGCGTGTGCCGCCGGTATTATGAGCTTCGAAGATGGCCTCAATCTTGTGACCGAACGAGGTAGGCTGATGAACTCATTACCCGCAGGCGGCGGCATGATATCAATCAATGCCTCGGAGGATACCGTCACTCAGTATCTTCAACCGGGTGCAGATATTGCGGCTATCAACGCGAGTAGCCAAGTGGTCATCTCGGGTGCTGATGCAATACTGGCGAGAATTTCAAAAAATTTGGACAGAGATGGTCTGAAGTATCGGCAACTTCCAGTATCTCATGCTTTCCATTCTTCGCTGGTAGATCCAGTGCTCGATGCGTTTGAGAAACGCGCAGGGCAAGTTTCGTATACTCCGCCGAAAATGAGGTTGATTTCGAACATTACGGGAGCAACTGCAGATTCAGCATCGATCTGTACTCCGACATATTGGCGTCAACATATGCGCGAGACGGTTCGCTTTGCCGATGGCGTCACAAGTATGGCCCAGCAAGACGTGGATATATTTGTAGAAATCGGTCCTCAACCTGTTCTTACAGCACTCGCCAAGGAGTCATATGAGGACGGGAACCTAAACCATAGCGCCATTTTTCTTCCATCTATTCGTCGCGGGCAAAGTGAATGGAAGCAAATGCAATCGACCATTGGGTCTTTGTGGCAGCAAGGACTTGAGGTCGACTGGCAGGCCGTTGAAAAGGTTCGTGGCGGCAAGGTAACCGACATTCCAACCTATCCATTTGAAAAGGAACGACACTGGATCGCGCCTCGCCCGCATGTTGCAGTTTCAATAGAAGAGCGAGGATCGCTTTTTGGGCGTTCCTTACCCGTCGCGCTCGACGACCAGATCTGGGAGGGCACAGCGTCGCAGCAGTCGCCAGGATGGCTAAATGACCACATTGTCGGTAATGATGTGATCATTCCTGGCGCAGCCTTAATCAGTATGATGGCAGCCTCTGAAATGGCTCAGCCTGATTACACCGGTAGCATAGCGCTAGAGGATATTATTATCGAGTCGCCGGTTGTTGTTTCTAGCACTGGCGGTCTGACACGCCTGCAGACTGTACGCCGCGCACATGATGGGTTCATTTCTGTAAGCAGCCAGGTGGATGCCGCATCCAAAACTTGGGTACGGCATGCAAGCGCCAGCAAAGGAATGATCGAAAGAGCTCCCGATCCGATCAAACCCGAATCGCGACAAGTCACATCCGGTAGCCAGATTGATCCGGACGACTTTTACGGGGGTCTTAGCGATAGAGGAATCTCACTCGGACCAACCTTTCGATTGCTTGACCGCATCTCCACGTCCAATGACGGCGCTTGGGCACGGCTCACACTTCCAGATAATATTCCTCTCGAACCGTCATTGCCTCTTCACCCGTTGCTGCTGGATGGATGTTTGCAGGTTGTCGCCGCCGCGCGCGCAGTGCGAGCGAGCGACAAGGGAGCCTTTTTGCCTTTCGCAATAGGTCGTTTTTCCATCCACTCGATACCCAGCCGCCAACTCTGGAGCCATGTTGTAGTTCGCGCAGAGCAGGCGGATATGCTTACCGTCGACATCACGGCCTATAACGCTGATGGCACTGCTGCAATTGAGCTATCCGGGGTTAGTCTTAGGCGGCTTGACCCGATAAACAGCCTCACTGCTGCAGGCAAACCTCTGCGCGATGCTCTGTTTGGCCTTGAGTGGATAGCGCAACCGCCACTTCCTTCGCCCAAGGAACTCGCAACGGAGGCGGAAACTCACGCGGATGAGCTTGCTGCCGCCGCAGGACTGGACAGCTACGACACGTTTGTTGAGCACCTAGAGGATGCGTGCATAAAGCTTGTACGCAACACTTTCACGGAACTCGGCTGGCATCCACTTGCAGGTGAGCAAGCAATAGAAAATGACCTGGCTCAACAGATTAATATTGCTCCTCGACATCGACGCCTCTTTCACCGTCTCATGGAGATTCTGTCTGAAGCGGGAGATCTCGCGCCCATTGCAAATGGGTGGAGAGTCTTGCGCGAGATACACCCGACCAACATTTTAGAGCTGGAAGCGTCTCTGCGAAACTCTGCTCCTCCCGCTGCTCTTCCAGAATTGGATATAGTTCTCAGAGCTCACGCAGGATTTGCACGGGCTCTGCGTGGTGAGTGTGATCCATTGGAGCTGTTGTTTCCGGAAGGCAGTACCGAAGCGAATGAAGCCCTATATCGTGATGTACCAACATCAGTCTATTTTAATGGCTTGATCGCACAAATTGTCGAAGATGTGTCCCGGGTGAATCGCCCACTTCGCATTCTCGAGATTGGCGGAGGAACGGGCGGCACGACAGCACGCTTGATAAAAGTACTACCAGACGATCTTGACTATACCTTCTCGGATATCGGGCAGAGTTTCGTGGATCGGGCTCGGACTCGATTTGGCTATAAGGCCGGAATGAGTTTCAAGATGATTGATCTTGATCGCGATCTCGTCGAGCAGGGTGTTGCCAGTGAGTCGATTGATCTCGTAATCGGTGCCAATGTCGTCCATGCAACGAAAAATCTTGCCGAGACACTTCAGCGGCTGAAGCAAATCATGTCTCCGGATGGTCGACTTGTCATGCTTGAAGTGACTAAACCGCAGCGCTGGTTTGACCTTACAGTCGGACTGACACCGGGCTGGTGGTCTTATGAAGATACCCAAGTCAGAACCAATTCAGTGCTTCTGGATAAAACAGCCTGGCTCAGATTGCTGCAGGACGTTGGGCTCAGCAACTCTGCGACGATTGGCGGCGACCCGGAAGTGCCGGGTTGTCGTGGCAACCAGACGATCCTGGTTGCGGCGGCCGCTAGAGCTGCAGCCAAGCGTTGGCTAATTGTGTCCGACCCGCAACCTTTGACGGACAATATCTCAAGCGTACTTGAGAAAGCTGGGGAGACGGTTTCAAGATTTATGCGAGACAACGAGCCGGATTGGGCAGCCGCACTTCAATCGTATCTCGCAGCGAGTACCAAAAGCGACGAAGCGCCTGATGAAATCCTCGTCCTTTGCAACATGGACGGCGTGGACCTCGCAAGTCGCCTCGCCTCAATCCTGACCGTAGTGAAGAGCGCCATAAAGGGTGCGCGCCCATGCAAACTCACCTTTATGACAACCGGCGGCGAAGAGGTCACCGGTATGGAATCTACTCTTTGTCATGCAGACGCCGCCATTGGCGGACTAGTCAGAAGTATTCAGCTCGAATTTCCAGACTTCGCTTGCCGCCGCATTGATCTGGATCCGGATTCTGAAGATATAGAATCTATCGTCACTATATTACTTCGACACGACGATGAAACCGACATAGCTGTCAGGGATGGCAAACGATATTCAACTCGCTTGAGGCATTGGCAGCCTAGCCCGCTCTCCCTTACCCGCGTTGAGCCATGGAAACTCATCAACACTGCTCCTGGAACACTGGAACGATTTGAGCGCCAGCCACTGAAGCGGTCCGAGCCTGGCTCAGGTGAAGTGGAAGTCGCAGTCGAAGTCACAGGGCTGAATTTTCGCGACGTACTCAATGCGCTCGGCGAGTACCCGGGTGCTCCTCCATTGGGCGGAGAATGCGCTGGACGTGTCGTGGCCATTGGAGATGGAGTCGAAAATGTCCAGCTGGGCGATGCGGTAGTCGCATTGACCAGCGGTGCATTTGCTTCCCATGTCACGCTGCCCGCTTCACTGACATCACGTTTGCCTGAGGGTTTCGATATGCGAGATGGCGCCGCCTTCGCAATCCCCTTTGTTACTGCCGACTATTGTCTGCGTGAATTGGGTAACATCGACAAAGGAGAACGCATTCTGATCCATTCCGCAGCCGGAGGTGTCGGAATGGCAGCCATTCAGATTGCGCATGCTGCGGGTGCAGAGATCTATGCGACGGCAGGTACCGCTGAAAAGCGCGATCTCGTTCGTCGTCTTGGTGCCAAACTTGTTATGGATTCGCGCAGCACCTTGTTCGCCGATCAAATTCTGGAGGCCACAGGCGGCTTGGGGGTAGATCTGGTACTAAACTCACTTACGAGCGAACTTACCAATGCAAGCTTGAGGGCGCTCGCTTCTCGAGGTCGTTTTATAGAATTGGGCGTTCGGGATATTCGAGAAGATCTCCCTACTGACGTATATGAAAAAGAAATCGTCTACCTTCCGGTTAATTGGGGACATGTGGCCGACGCTGATCCTGAACGTATCGGCCGGTCATTGCGTCGGATTGTTTCGGATTTAGATGCGGGAATTGTCACGCCCCTACCCCAACACAATTTCGGCCCCGATCAGATTACGGATGCCTTCCGCCTCATGGCACAGGCTGGGCACATTGGTAAAATCGTAGTTGACTGGCGAAATTCGCCACGCACCAGTCTCAGGCAGTCCGGCACTTACATTGTGACGGGCGGCCTGTCTGGACTCGGGCTCGACACAGTTCGGAGACTCGCCAGAGATGGTGCTGGCCGCATTGTGGCAACCGCTCGTCGAGCACCAACAGCTGATGTTGAAAAAGAGTTCTCAGCCCTGCGTCGCCAAGGGGTACGGATTGAAAGCCATTGTGTCGATGTGACGGATGAAGAATCCATGGATCGACTTTTCTGTGACATCCGCAATGATGGTCCCCCCATTCGCGGCATCATTCACTCCGCTGGCACACTTTCAGACGCGGGCATATTGCAACAAAACAGAGAAACATTGCTGAAGGTGATATCGCCAAAAGTCGACGGCATTCTGATATTGGAGAAGCTTACCCGAAGCGATCCTATTGATATTTTTTGTGCTTATTCGTCACTAGCCGCCATACTTGGTTCACCAACTCAATCTAACCACTCAGCTGCAAATGCAGCGCTGGGCCTGATAATGAAGAGGCGCACCAAAATGGGGCTGCCCGGTCTCGCCATAGATTGGGGGCCGTGGGATGAAATCGGCGCTGCAGCCGGAAACAATACGCTAAGTCGATTATCCGAACAGGGTATCTCTGCATTATCTCCTGCAGAAGGCCGAGCAGCAGCCTCCTATTTGACTAGCAGCGCAAGCGGACAAGTCGCAGTTGCTCCAATCGAATGGCGCCGCTTGCTAAAATGGCGAGGCGAGAAAACCAATCCGCTTTTTTCAAAGCTTGAGCACGATAATCCCTTGGCTAGGAAGCAGGGCAAAACTGCAGGTTCTGTTCGAAAAGCTGATAGCGAAGCAAGGGCCTATGAACATGATACGGATCTTCTTGACCGTATATCCGCCGCTCATGCGGCTAAAAAACGTATAATATTAGACGTGTTCCTTGAAGAGATGCTCCGCGCAACTTTTGCCTTGCCAGCAGGCCGTAAACTGGATCCGGAAATGCCCTTTGGTGAGATGGGACTGGATTCCCTGCTGGCAATAGAATTGCGCAATCGATTGGGCCGTGCCCTTGGCAAAAAATTACCCGCAACTCTTCTATTTGAGAGCCCAACCATACGTTCGCTCGGCGACACATTGATGTCTGAGTTCATCGAAAGCCCTGAGGTAACTCAGCCGACTATTGCGTCCAAACATGAGGTACGGGACGCACTTTTTGGCCTTGAGGACCTAAGTGAGGAGGAGCTGGATAAGATGCTCGGACTCGACAACGAAGGTGCCGCATGAGCGAATTTTTGAAACGAATTCAGAACCTGTCGCCTAAGCAATTGGCCGTGCTCGCCCTGCGGCTCAACAATGAGTTAGAACAAACAAAATCTGCGCTTTCCGCCCCGATTGCCATTGTTGGCATGGGATGCAGATTTCCGGGAAAGATAGATGGACCAGACACATATTGGCGGTTCCTGGTAGAAGGTGGAGAAGCCATCAGCGAGGTTCCTCAAGACCGATGGAGCGCTGTTGACTGGTTCGATCCCGACTCCAACGCGGCTGGAAAAATGTCTGCCAAATGTGGTGGTTTTCTTGACGATATAGCGGGATTTGACCACGCCAGTTTTGGTATTACGCCTCGCGAAGCAGCGACGATGGATCCACAGCAACGGCTTTTGCTTGAAATCGCCTGGGAAACCCTGGAGCACGCAGGCATTAATCCCAACAGCTTGACCGGAAGCCCCACAGGGGTCTTCGTCGGCATGTGTAACAGCGACCATTTCCAACGCGCCCTACACCGAGGTCCCGAGTCGATTGACGCCTATCTAGCATCCGGAAATGCATCAAGCGTCGCAGCAGGGCGCATTGCCTACACTTTCGGTTTCAGCGGTCCTGCCATCTCTATAGATACAGCCTGCTCCTCATCGCTAGTCGCTTTACATCAGGCAATTTCATCGCTTCGCACAGGCGAATGCTCGCTGGCCCTCGCGGGTGGCGTCAACATCATCAGCGAACCTGAAACAATGGTAGCATTGTCAAAGGCAGGCATGCTCGCACCGGATGGTCGATGCAAAGCATTCGATAGTTCAGCTGACGGTTTCTCGCGGGGCGAAGGCTGTGGCCTCATTGCCATCAAGCGGCTTGCAGATGCAGAGCGTGACAATGATCGGATATTTGCGGTCATTCGAGGCTCTGCACTGAATCAGGACGGACGTAGCGCTGGTCTCACCGTCCCTAGCCGCAGCGCACAGGAGGCCCTGATCGCTGCGGCATTGGCCAATGCAGGCGTCAGTCCGCAAGATATAGACTATGTCGAAGCGCACGGGACTGGCACACGACTGGGCGACCCCATTGAAATCCGCGCTCTATCTGCCGCGCTAACATCTGGGAGAGCGCCGGACCAGCCGCTGATCGTGGGCTCAGCAAAGACGAATTTCGGCCACCTAGAGAGCGCTGCCGGTATTGCCGGTGTAATCAAGACGACGCTCGCCTTACACTATGGCGTGATCCCGCCACATCTTCATTTCAAGAGTGGAAACCCCGACATAGATTGGGAGCATGCTGGAATAGTAATTCCGACTGAAGCACGTGATTGGCCCAACTCATCCGGTCGGCGTCTGGCAGGTGTAAGTTCATTCGGCTTCAGCGGTACCAATGCACACGTGATTTTGGAATCAGTCGAACAGCTTCCGCAGACTATCTCTATTACTGAAAAGTCTTCGGTTTGCCTTCCCGTGTCGGCGCGAAGCGAGGCTGCACTCCTCGCTCAAGCCAGCCGTTTGAGTCATGCCTTGATTAGCTGCAAAACAGACATAGAGGTTGTCGCACACACTCTTGGTGCGGGTCGGGCACACTTGTCCGAACGATTGGCGGTTACAGCATCGACAAAAGAAGAAGCTGTAGACTCCCTCATGGCATTTGTTGCCAACAAGACATCCCCGAGACTCCAACGCGGGCATGTCATACCTGGGCAGGCGCCTGGAATCGTATTTCTCTGCACGGGTCAAGGCGCGCAATACCCCGGAATGGGACGTAACTTGTTTGAACGCTCCCCTGTGTTCAGGGACGTCATTGAACGCTGCAGCGCCACACTGGGGCATCAGTCAGATGGTCGCACACTGATTGATGTAATGAATGAGGGAAAAGGATCAAGCGCACCCATACACCAGACCGAATGGACTCAACCAGCCATGTTCGCTTTAGAGTGCGGATTGGCAGCTCTTTGGCGGTCATGGGGAGTCGAACCCTCTGCTGTTATTGGGCACTCAGCGGGAGAGTTTGCCGCAGCAACCATCGCCGGCGTCTTTGCACTTGAGGACGGATTGAGGCTGGTGGCAGAACGCGGAAAGTTGCTCTCGCAGCTACCCGCCGGTGGCGCCATGGCAGCACTATTCCTGAGTGAATCGGATGCACGCAAGCTTATCGCACCTTTCGGCAATGAAGTTTCGATTGCCGCTATAAACTCAAGCGACAGCTTGGTGATTTCAGGTAGCGCGAATGGCATCGACAAGGTTCTCTCGAAGCTTTCTGACGACGGCATTCAAGGACACAGACTTCACATTTCCTTTGCCGCACATTCTCACTTGGTGGACAGCGCACTCGATGCCATGGAGAATGTCGCCGCTAGTGTTACAGCCCGCCCTGCAAGAATTCCCGTGGGCTGGAACGTCACAGGCGGCGCGCCTCTGCCCGGCAGCATGCCGGATGCAAACTACTGGCGGCGCCATCTGCGCGAACCTGTGCGTTTCGCGGAAGGGATGTCGACACTCATTGCTGACGGGCATCGCATATTCCTTGAGATAGGGCCCCACCCGGTTCTTGCAGCTCTTGCTGCGCGGGAGTTTGAAGAAGCCGATGTCAGAAGCAAACCAGTTTTTGTTGGCTCATTAAGACGCGACCATGATGATATGAATGAACTGTCCGAAGCGGTAGGGCGCCTGTTTGTAGAAGGTGTTCCAATTGCATGGGAAAACATTCAGCAAGGCGCAAAATGGCGCCCCGTCACTTTACCAACATACCCATTCCAACGCAGCCGTTTCTGGATAGAAAATGGTGCCCGCAAAGCTGGACCACCTAACAACACTCCAGACGATGGCTCGTTGGTTGGAGAGCAGAGCGATCCCAATGTACCGATATTCAGAACCAAGTTATCCATAGACCGTCATCCTTGGCTCGCCGAACACACGGTTCACGGTAGCGCGCTTGTCGCTGGCCCAGTCTACTTGTGTCTTGCTGTAGAAGCTGCTGAGCGGGCATTTGGCACGCAGGGATGGTCTGTTCAGAATTTCGAGATCAGCACCCCGCTAAGGCCTCATCCTGAAGCCCTACAGGTCGAGACCCGACTGACGGCACAACCTGATGGTCGTGTAACATTCTCCATCTACAGCCGTACTGAAACAAACGAATCTGACACCCTATGGGCACAACACGCCACAGGTATCCTTACAAAATCCACAGAGGCCTTGCCTGAGAAGGCTGAAGTTTTTGAGACGATGATTGCGGGGCTTAATCCTGAGAATCTGGCCGAGTCCCATATTTCAAAGCTTCAAAGCCTGGGCATTGAATTGACTGGACGGTTTAGAACACTAGAGCGCCTACACAAGAAAAACGCGGATGTGGTTGCCCGAATAGCGCTCCCAGTCGGCACGAAACCGCTTGCAACTTCATTTTCCGATCCGTCCCTTCTGGATGGGGTGTTGCAAGCTGCTGGTGCGGCACTGCCAGAAAAGAATGATGGCGGTGACTCACTCTATTTTCTCACGGCTATTGAGAGCATCTCACTCACAGCATATATCCCCAGCCCTTTGTGGTGCCGCGCCAAACTCAGAGTTTCCGGGAACGGACGGAGTAAAATTGTGGATGCCTTTATCCATGATGAGGCAGGAAATTGCATCGGCGCCGTCAAGGGGATAGTGCTCACTCGCGCGGATATGACCGAAATTTATGGACCACGGCACTATGAGGTGCACTGGCAAAAGGCGCCGCTACAAACACCCGCTGCGCAATTGTTCCAATCACCTGCATCCGCACAGGATATGTGGAATGGTGCTTTTTCCGCGCTCGCCACGGCGCACCATTTCGACACTTACGACGCACTTCTGCCTGCACTGGATCGCATTACACTCGCCCACATTTCTGACGCGTTCCGCAAACTTGGTTTTGACGAGAGACTGGGACGCCGTTTCGACGCGCAGGAAGAAGCGCACCGTCTTTCTGTTGTCGAAGGTCAAGCACAGCTGTTCTGCCGGCTTCTTCATATTCTCGCCGAAGAATCCATTTTGATTGCGGACGGTTCAGAGATCCAGATTGTTGATGCCTTGCCCAGGCTTGATACATCAGAATTATACAAAATTGCGAAACAACGGTTCGAAAGCGAACCTCCAGAGCTTTCCATTCTCGCGAGATGCGGCGTCGCCTTGGCTGATGTCCTGACGGGAAAGCAAAATCCACTCGACCTCCTGTTTCCCGAAGGTTCTCTTGCAGAAGCGGGAGACCTGTACGTCAACGCGCCCTCCGCACGCACATATAATGGAGCACTCAAGGCACTCTTGGAACAATTAACCGCGGATATACCAACAGATGCTCACCTCCGCATCATCGAAATCGGAGGTGGCACAGGCGGTACGACAGGCGCAGTTCTTGCCGCCCTTGCCGAGCGCCCACTGGACTATATGTTTACCGATGTAACGCCCCATTTTCTCACTGCCGCTATTGATAGGTTTGGGCATCATCGCGAATTCTCGACTGGTGTCCTGAACATTGAAAATGACCCTGGTTCCCAGGGCTATGAAGCGGGGACATTTGACATCGTTGTTGCTGCAAATGTGCTGCATGCGACGCAAAACCTGTCTGCAACTGTCTCGCACGCCAAGTCACTACTTGCACCTGGTGGTTTACTGGTGCTCCTGGAAGGTGTGGCGCCTGAACGCTGGGTGGACCTGACCTTCGGAATGACTTCTGGTTGGTGGCGCTTCACGGACAAAGTTCTGCGACCTGACTACCCGCTTGTCAGCGTCGATGCATGGCGGGTGCTTCTCGAGCAATCCGGTTTGGTAAACTTGGCAATGGTCGGCGGTGAGGAAGGTCTTGGACGCGGCGGTAAACAGCAGGCACTCTTTGCGGTTCGCGCGCCGCTTACGAAACGTAGAATAACCGTGATCGGTGACGATGGGGATTTGCGGGATTCCCTCACGCAAGTTTTCGAAGAAAATGGTATCGAGATGGTGGCCGATGGTTCACATGATGTCCTTTATATCGGCGCACTCTCACTGGCAGACTCAGAAGAAAGCGCACTGCAGATCGACATTATGGAAGAAGCGGCTTTTCTCAAACCGCTCCGACTTCTCGATGCATTGAGCAGCAAAAATGACGGCTCGCGTCTTTGGATGGCAACCAGTGGAATTCATGCGTGCAACGGCTTCAAGCCTGATGCTCAGGCACACTGGCAGGCCCCCGCACTGGGTTTTGGCCATGTTGCGGCACTTGAGGTGCCATCAGCTTGGGGCGGCCTGATTGATCTGGATTCTACAGACGACTATGCGTCGCAAGCTGACGCGCTTGTCAGGACTATGCTCTCCAACGACGACGAGGACCAATGCGCATGGCGCCGTGGCCACCGTTATGTTCCACGCCTTGCCGAAATATCTGCCCCTCTAGGTAAAACAATGCGCTTTGCCAAAGATGGTACATATCTGGTTACAGGCGGATTCGGAGGCCTCGGTACATTGATTGCTCGATGGCTCGCGGAAAATGGAGCTGGACGCGTAGCTTTGCTTGGACGAAACCCGGATCCCGAGGGTCCGGCCATGACAGCAGTTCGTGAGGCTGGCGCTGAGGCGGTGGCACTGAAGACGGACATATCTGATCCAACAGCATTAAAAGCAGCGCTCGACGAGCTTTTACGGACCGGGCCGGCCCTCAGAGGCGCCTTTCATGCAGCAGCCCACCTTGAGGCGGTGCCTCTAAGCGAACTGTCGGACGCGGAAGTGCATGCAATGTTCGCACCCAAAATCGAAGGCACACTAGCCCTAATAAATGCCCTCATTGAAAGAGAGGCCGATTTCCTGACTTTGTTCTCTTCAACAACAGCGGTTATCGGCGCGCCTGGTTTCGCGCACTACGCTGCCGCAAATGCATTCCTTGATGCGAGAGCAGAAGCGCCGAGCGACAGTAGACTCAAAATCCTATCCGTAGGCTGGGGCACTTGGGAGGCCATGCGGATGGCATCTGATGATGTCCAGCGCACATATAGCGAGCAGGGTCTGAAACCGATGCCGGCCGAGGATGCTCTCGACGCGCTGGGTAGCCTGCTCGCCGCCGGCACCACAGGGCACAGACTGGTTGCCAACATCGACTGGGAACGCCTGAAAGCCTTGCACGAGACACGACGCCCGCGGCCAATGCTATCAGGCCTAACCCCATCGCGGCTTCCGACGTGGGAAAAGCTCGTTGCGTCTCAAATCAATGGTAATGGCGGGTCACTGGCGACAGCGGTAAGCACACAGCTTGCAGAGGCCCCTGCCTCTATGCGCTTTGACATTCTGGCGCGATTTGTTGCTGCTGAGGCAGCAGTGGTCATGGGCGAACAATCCGGTGACAATATTTCACCAGACCGCGGGCTCTTCGAAATGGGTATGGATAGCCTAATGTCTATAGAACTGCGGCGAAGGCTGGAACAAGGATCGGGTCTGAAACTTCCCACGACCCTTACTTTCAACTACCCTAATATCAATGCGCTGGCGGGCTTTCTGGAGACGCGATTTGGCGCTCAGGCACCTGTACCTACTCCGTTTCCTCAGGGCCACAAGGTCGATGAAGCAACTGCAGAGGACTATGATTCAATCAGTGAAAACGACATTGCTGCACGACTGCGCGCCACACTCGACTCAATGGAATGAGCCCGTCATTTCGAGCTATCAGACGGATAAAAAATTCGCGCGCATTTGGGCCGTTACTGAAGTATGCGTCCAATCCTTCTGCTGCTCAGCCCAGGTCAAATCAGGGCGCAGTTGGCACCGCAATTGCACTGTTTTTCCTAATTTCGTTGTTACTGGTGGGCTGGGTGATATGGATCTTTGATCATGTAGTCTGCGACGGGGCGTTGGCACCCGCAGCGCGACTACCCGTCACGCTAGCATCTCTGATATTTATTTCGTCTTGGCTCACACACCGCCCACCTCTAGAAATTGAAAATACTCCCTTTTGGTGATCGCTTTGATTGCCTGCTCCACACCCAGTATTCCCATTTTGAATGCACGCCTGAAGAGAATAAAACGATGACGACGTCCCGCGATATGATGAAGGAAGCACTGGTTGCAATTGAGCGGCTGCAGTCCAAGCTTGAGGCTGTCAAACGAGCAAAAACTGAACCAATCGCGATTATCGGATGTGGGTTGCGTTATCCGGGGGGGGTCAGGTCACTCGATGACCTCCAAGCCCTCCTCTCCGGTAAAGTAAATGCCGTAAGTACGGTTCCTGCAGATCGATGGGATGCAGATGCGCTTTATTCACAAGACTTGAGTGTCCCAGGCAAAATCATCACCAAGAAAGGCGGCTTTCTTGATCGGATCGACCTCTTCGATCCACAGTTCTTTGGCATCTCGCCCCGCGAAGCGAATTCGCTTGATCCACAGCAGCGTTTGCTGCTGGAAACCGCGCACGAGGCTATGGAAACGGCAGGCATCGCCACCGATCAGCTTGAGGGTAGCGCGACAGGCGTCTTTGTCGGCATTTCGACCACCGAGTATGGCCGCCTGATGTGGTCCACCGGCGCAGAACAATCCGATGTCTATTCGGCCACAGGCGGCGCAATGAACGCCGCCTCAGGACGGATATCATTTACATATGGATTCCGCGGCCCCTGTGTCGCGATCGATACCGCGTGCTCTTCTTCGTTGAACGCCATCCACCTTGCCTGCCGCAGCCTACGCGACGGTGAGAGCAACCTGGCTCTGGCTGGTGGTGTAGCCATCATTGCCATGCCTGATGCGATGGTAATGTTCTCACGGTGGGGCATGCTGTCACCGGATGGTGCCTGTAAAACCTTCGATGCATCAGCCAATGGTTTTGCGCGTGGCGAAGGCTGCGCGATGATCGCACTGAAGCGGTTATCGGACGCACAGGCTGACGGAAATCCTATCCTGGGTCTTATCGAAGGCTCTGCAACAAATTCAGACGGCCGCTCTAGCGGGATGACAGTCCCTAGCGGCCCCGCACAAGAGCGCATGTTGCGTGAAGCGCTCTCCAACGCACAAATCGGTCCACTCGACATAGACTACATTGAAGCGCATGGAACAGGCACGCCGATCGGTGACCCTATCGAAGCTGGCGCTCTCGGCACCGTCCTATGCGAAGGACGTGACAGATCAAATCCGCTTCGAATTGGCTCGCTCAAAACCAACCTGGGGCATACCGAAGCCGCCTCAGGGATCGGTGGAATCCTTAAAGTCCTTACATGCTTGAGATCTGAATCAATCCTTCCTCAGTTGCACTTCGATACGCCTAATCCGGGGATAGACTGGGATGATCTACCACTCGAAGTGGTAACTGAAACCCAACCTTGGCCGCGCCAGGAAACCCCAAGAAGAGCCGGAATCAGTGCGTTTGGATTCAGCGGCACGAATGTCCATGTAATCGTGGCGGAAGCACCAGAGGCTAAAGCACGCACTATTCAAAAAGACAGCGTACGTACGATTCCGCTTTCCGCCGAAACACCTGAGGCCCTGCGCGCACTGGCTGGACGCTACGCTGATTTTAGCGCGAAGGAAGACGCACCAGAATTTGGCGACATTGCTCACACACTTGCTGTGGGCAGAGCGCATATGATGCATCGCGCTGCTATCATCGCATCAAGCTCCATGGAGCTTCGTGAAAAGCTGACAGCTTTGGCAAAGGGTGACACGCAGCCAGGTATGGTGACCGGTCTGGCAAGTAGTGGACGCCCCCCCCGCATCGCTTTTCTCTGCACAGGCCAAGGCGCGCAGTATCCCGGAATGTCACGCGGGCTCTATGAAACGGAACCGGCTTTCCGCGCATCGATAGATCGATCTGCAGAGATTTTGAAGGACGTATTGAAACAACCGCTTCTTGAAGTGCTTTTTCCCCAAAACGAAGCTGAGAGCCGCATCTCGGAAACCATCTACACGCAACCCGCTCTCTTCGCTGTCGAATATGCAATGGCTGAACTGTGGCGGTCCTGGGGGGTAGTTCCTTCCATAGTTGCAGGCCACAGCATCGGTGAATATGTAGCGGCTTGCCTCGCTGGTGTCATGACACACGAGAATGCCCTGCGACTGGTCGCAGAACGCGGGCGCCTCATGCAGGAGCTCCCGAGCGGCGGTGCAATGGCTGCTGTGTTCGCGACCGAGAATGACGTTTTGCCATTCCTCACCAAGCACGAGCGTGATCTTGCGATTGCAGGCGTTAACGGTCCTGAAGAGACCGTGATTTCAGGTAGCGAACCTGCTGTGGAATCTGTGCTGGCTGAATTGAAAGCCAAGGGAATAGCAGCCCATCGTCTGAAGGTTAGTCATGCATTCCACTCCCCATTGCTCGATCCGATTCTGGATACTTTCGAGCAAGCTGCAGCCAGCATAAGCTATAGCCCGGCGGCTATCCCGCTGATTTCCAATCTGACCGGTTCAGCCTTCCCCGCTGGTTCGATGCCTGACGCAACATACTGGCGTCAACACGCTCGCGGAACAGTTCGGTTTAACGACTGCATCACTGCCCTGAAAGAGGCTGGCGCCGACATACTGATAGAACTCGGGCCGCAACCGGCCCTGCTCGGGTTGGTTGCGAAAGCACAGCCTGAGGCAACATGGAAGACAATCCCAACACTCCGTCGCGGTCAGAATGAAGTCGCGACGACTTACAACGCATTGGCTTACGCCTATGCATCTGGTGTGAAAATTGACTGGAAGGCTGTTTATAAACACCGCAGCGGACAACTCGTTATCGCACCTACCTATCCGTTCCAGTACAGCCGGTACTGGTTTGATGCTACGCCCGTACTTCAATCCCTGCCGACGTCCATGGCTCACCCAATTTTGGGAGACCAGCAACATGTACCACCGCCAAAGCACGCTTACCTCTCTACGATAAAGGCTGACGCGCCGGCTTTTCTGGGCGATCACAAAATTCTGGGGCGCATCATTTTCCCTGCTGCAGCCTATGTTGAGATGGCCCTTGCTGCAGGCGAAATACTCTTGGGCAAAGGTTCGATCACGCTCTCTGATCTCTCAATCGATGCCCCCCTTGAACTTCATTCAGATACGATGTCCACGATACATACTGACATCGAACCTGCCGATGACAGTCGTTTCTCCCTCACTATTCGCGAGGTTCCCGATGAGGCCGTGGCCCCTTGGCGTACGCTCTCCCGCACGCAGGTGTCCCGCGCGTTTCCCGCAGATAAGGTCGATATGCCTAATGTAGCGGTAGCCAGACAGATTTGCCTGGAAGCGCTCGACGTGGGGGCACATTATGGCCGCCTCGAATCCCTTGGGTTAAATTATGGTCCAGCGTTCCGAGGGCTGGAAACGCTATACCAAGGGGACGGAATAGCGGTAGGCACAGCCGTGCTGCCTGATGCTGCCAAGGGCATGGCCAGCTACAAGTTTCACCCCGCTCTACTCGATAGCGTGTTTCACGCCATCAGCGCACTTGTGCCGCATGACGGGGAGCCACAGCTCTACCTGCCCACCCGTATAGATCGCATTGAATGGAAACAGCCTCCCCCGCAACGCGTAGTCGTTGTTGCCCGGCTCCGGAAGGAAAGTTCTGACGAAATCGAGCTGGTTGCCGATCTCACCATGGAAACGGAAACCGGTGAGATCATAGCCCGTCTGGAGGGGCTTCATGCACAAGTTGCTTCCATCGACTCCCTCTCAAGGGCCCTCGGTGCCAGCAAGATGGCACTCAATAAAATGAACCTGTCTTGGGAACATATCACTCGTTGCCATGCTGACGCGCCTGAGGATTATCTGATCATCGGTGATGGGGCAGGCCTTTCTGCGGCCCTTGCGCTTGCGACTAGGCAACAGCTCGTAACACTCTCAGAGCTACCGAAGGCACTCAGGGACACATCGCCATCCTGGGTACTATTCTGCGCGCCGCTAGAATCTGATATCCGTCAGGATGCAGATGGAATGCAGGCCTTCGGCAGGTTGCTTGAGGTTATACAAACCTTGGAATCCAATGCTCCTGAGTGCGGAATTTGCGTTCTCACTCGGGGCGCGAAAGCCGTTGCGCCGGGCGATATGCCTGATCTTGCATTGGGTACTTTGCCGGGCCTGAGTCGCACAATTGACGTCGAATGTGCGACCAACCGCATCTTCCAGTTGGATACTGACCCTCATCGGGCACCTGACGTTCAGGATGTTTTCGACGCGCTCGCGTTGGCAGACAGCGAACCGGAATTGGCGGTTCGCAACGGCGACTTGTTTGCGCCGCGGCTCATCCCAATCATGACGGGCACGCCTGACAGCGATGATCACCGTAAGGTGCTTCGCATTAAAGAACGCGGCGACCTGGACCGCCTGATGCTAATCGAGGAACATCGTCGCGCTCCCGAACCCGATGAAGTCGAGATCGCCGTGTCTGCGACTGGCTTGAATTTCCGCGATGTTCTGAATGCGCTTGGGATGTATCCGGGAGATGCAGGCGCACTAGGCAGCGAATGCGCTGGACGAGTCTCTCGCGTTGGAACTAACGTCTCCGGGCTGAAGCCGGGTGACCGAGTGGTTGCATTGGCCGGCGACAGTTTTGCAAGCCATGTCACGATTAATCAGCGTTTCGTTCTGCCAAAGCCCGACTCAATTACTTTCGCTGAAGCCGTAACTTTACCTAACACTTATCTGACGGCTGCCTTGTGTTATGCCACGGCAGGCGGGATCAAACCTGGGCAACGTGTGCTCGTACATGCCGCAGCCGGAGGCGTTGGCTTGGCGGCAATGCGTTTGGCGCTCAATGCCGGAGCACAAGTCATCGCGACAGCTGGGTCTGATGAGAAGCGCGCATTTGTGTTGCAGGAAGGCGCCGCTTACGCGTTTGATTCCCGGTCTGCCAGCTTCGGTAAAGCGATCGACGAAGTGACAAAAGGTGAAGGCGTCGATTTCGTCATCAATGCGCTATCCGGAGACATGCTCGCAGAAGGCATGCGCATCACACGGCCGGGTGGGGCCTTCCTCGAAATCGGCAAGAACAATATCTGGTCTCACGCAGAAGCGGCGGAACAGGCGCCGCATGTGAACTACCATATCGTAGATCTCGGAGAACAAATTATCCATGATCCAATGCATGTCCGTCACTCGTTTGAAGAGGTCCTCAAGGGTGTGTCCGACGGCCTGCTTGCACCCTTACCCATCCACGCATTCCCTATGGCAAAGGCCGTGGATGCCTTCCGCTTTATGGCCAACGCACGTCATACAGGAAAAGTGGTCATTTTACCCGAAGCCGCGCATGACCAAACCATGGTCATCCAGTCTGACGCAGCCTATCTGGTCACCGGGGGACTTACCGGGCTGGGGCTCGCCGCTGCAGAGCGACTGGCAAAACGTGGCGCTGGAGAAATCATCCTCGCAGGCCGCTCTGGCGACAGCGCTGAAGCCCAGGCTACCGCAGTAACACTCTCCAAAAAGTACAATAGTACTGTGCGCGCAGTTGCCTGCGATATTTCAGACCCGGCATCTGTCGATCAGCTCAGGCAGAACGTGATCGCCAATAGCTTACCTTTGCGCGGCGTGCTTCACGCGGCAGGTGTGCTGGACGACGCCCCCCTCATTGAGCAGACTTTGGAAAGGTTCCTTGGTGTCTCGGGTCCGAAGGTTCAGGGTGCCAGAAACCTTATTCATGCGGCACAGCGCACAGCACTGGACTGGCTCGTGTTGTTTTCGTCAAGTTCCGCAATTCTGGGTGGCCCCGGACAGGCAAACTATGCTGCCGCAAACTCTTGGCTAGACAGTCTCGCCTGGGCTGGACGCGCAACGGGGCGTCCCATCACGAGCATCGGCTGGGGAGCCTGGGGTAAAGTAGGAATGGCTGCACGCCTTCCTGATGCGGTTCGGGAGCGTTGGGAAAGAATTGGCTTGGGGCAAATCGATCCTGAAGAAGGCTTGGACGCGATGGAACACATCGTCGGACAAGAATTGGCGTCAGCAACAGTTCTGTCAGCCAATATTCCACTCATGACTGCAAAAGGCACAACACGCCTGAAAGCCCTTTTTGGTCGAGGCGGGCATACAGTCACGGAGCATGTCGCGCCCCCAACCGACATTGAGCAGGATATCTTGGCTGCGCCCGAGGCCGAACGCTTTCAGCTAATTCAAGAATTTCTTAAAACGCATATAGGGCGCACTCTCGGCTACAGCGCAGCAACTCTCGAGACCAACAAGCCGCTTTCTGACCTCGGTTTTGATTCCCTGATGGCTGTTCAGGTTCGCAACGCCGTAAAGGCGGGACTGCATCTCGATATTGGTTTACGCGATCTACTGAGCGGCCTCACCCTTAACGAAGCAGCACGAAAGCTCGAACTGACACTAAATGCTTCGGAATCGGCACCAGCTACGGACGAACTGGAACCAGAATGGGAAGAAGGTACGATTTGATTGCGGCTTGCACCTTAATCCCGCCCTGCCATCCAAATCTCACACCAGGCGCACTCGCAGCGCTATGAACTTTCTTGCATGCATGGGGCGCGATTTTAAGAGCAGAGACGTTTAAGGCAATAGGTGCCTTAGGAAACACCAAGGACGCTCAATACCAAATACATCACCAGCTAAATTGTCGTGATTCTTGTTTAAATTCATCGCGTTGGCAAAGCACGATAATTTATCTTGGTGCGGATAAGAGGACTCGAACCTCCACGCCTTGCGGCGCTGGAACCTAAATCCAGTGCGTCTACCAATTCCGCCATATCCGCGTAGCGTGCTTTCTACGCGAGGCAGGCCGCTCTATCAACCGTAAAGACCATGCATATGTATTTTCAGGCGATCTAGCTATGAAGGGCGCTCAGGATGTCAGGTATCTGACGCTCAAGGTCCTCTGAAATCAGGCCGGCTCCCACCCGTCTTCCCGCTTCTCCATGCACCCACGCGGCCATGGCGGCCGCTTCCAGTGTCGGCATGCCCTGCACCATGAATCCAGCAATCAGGCCAGCGAGTACATCGCCTGCTCCCGCAGTGGCAAGCCATGGCGTCGCGTGCGTGTTCACGATGGCCCGCCCATCTGGCGCAGCAATAACCGTGTCCGCGCCTTTGAGCAGCACAATACATCCGGCATCGCGAGCGGCCTTCCGGGCGACGTCGATCTTGTTGACTTCAATATCAGCAAGATTGCCAAAGAGCCGGCGAAATTCCCCGGTGTGCGGCGTCATGATGTCGTGGGGCCGCAGGCGCTTAAAAAGCGCTGCGGGTGAGCTGTCAAAGACGGTCAGGGCATCGGCGTCCAGCAGGATGCGCGCCTGCGATTTGAGGAGCGCCTCGACATTGGCGCGCGTGGCCGGGGTGATCCCCGCTGCAGGCCCAATGACCATGACCTGCGCTTGCTCCGCGGCCGTCGCAAGATCGCCAGCCCCATCGAACACTTGCAGCATGACTGCCGTGAGATGACTTGCATTCACCGTCATCGCGCCCGGAGGTGACATGACCGTTACCAGACCAGCCCCGGCGCGCAGGCCGGCCATTGCAGCAAGTCGGGCCGCGCCTGTCGAGGAGACCGGTCCGCTGACGACTTTGAGATGGCCGCGCTGGTGTTTGTAACCTTCCTGCGCCGGCCGCGGCATCGCCCCGGCCCAAAGCATCGGGCTGTTTTCGAAGACCTGGCTATTCACTTGAATGCCAATGTCCGCCGCCGCGACCAGGCCGCAATAGGCAGCGCCCGGTTGCAGGACATGAGCTGGGCGCAAGCCTGCAAACGTGATGGTGCCTTCGGCCCGGAAGCAGGACCCAAGCGGCTTGGCTGTAAGGCCATCGATACCCGACGGCACGTCGACTGAGACCACCCTGCCCCCGCGCTCCGCCAGCGCTGCCGCGGGACCCTCGAGGGGCCGCGACAGCCCACCACCAAACAATGCATCGAGAACGATATCATGCGGCGTATCTAGCGCTTGATCCAGCGGGCGCACATCGCCTTCCCACAGCGCCGCAGCTTTTGCTGCGTCGCCTGACAGCGCACCCTTTTCGACGAGGCAAAAGACCTCAACGTCACGCCATAGTTTCGCAAGACGCGCTGCCGCGACGAACCCGTCGCCACCGTTGCCGCCGGGGCCACAGAGAACCTGGACCTTGCCCTCGGGCCAGCGCGCATGAAGAAACTCTGCCACCGCCGTTCCGGCGCGCGTCATCACGTCAAAGCTGTCAGTTCCAGATGCAAAAACCGCCTGCTCGGCGGTCGTCATTTCCTGCGGTGTAATAATTGGTCTGCCCATAGGGCGACCTCATAACACGCGGGTTGCGGATTCGCTTCCATATTCAGCAACGGAAAGCAGACCGTTTTCACGGTTCAACCTTGTTACAGAGCAATGGCCAGGCCGGAACACAACCACGCGCGGATCCTGCGCGATCAAACCAACAAGGGCGTTAATCGCGACAAAATGCGAGAACACGACTGTCTGATCAGGAAGGCCGGATACAAAATCCAGCATTTTTGTACGCCACGCGACAAAATCATGCGAGCCACCGGTCCAGTCACCGGCCATCAGCGTTCGCAACCATGTCACGCGGTCTTCGACATCATATGGTGTGTCGATTTCGGAAACTTCAGGCACCACCTGCGCTACGAGCCCCATACGCTGTTCAAAAGGCAGCGCTGTTTCGCGACACCGCAGCATGGGGCTGCAGATCGCTGATCGTGCACCTGCTTTCACCAAAATATCGGCAACAGCCTCGGCCTGCTTCTGCCCGAGTTCACTCAGGCCAGGATCCGGATGATCGCCCCAGCTCGCAGCGGCCTCACCATGGCGCACGAGAAATATCATGCTGCAGCCTGGATCTGATTTGGCACGAGACCAATCTCGTCAGCCACCAGCCCGCGATGTGCGCAAATCTCGAGCGCTTTAAGATAAGCGACAGGCTTTTCGATACGGAGTCGCTTGCGCGCGGTCTCGAGCGGTTCGTGCATGAGCGCGACAATGTCCTCCTGGACGATTTTGGAAGCAATCGCGCCATTGCGCTTGCCTTCATGGAAGCAATCCATAACGCGGGCCGACTTTGGCACGGACTTCATAATCTGGCGCGTCCCCATGAAGGAAATGAAGATCACTCCCAATCCGGGCGTCTGGCTGTAGGTAAAAGCCAACAGGCTCGCCTCACCGAGGGCATCGCGGCCATAGCCAGACAGAACATGGAAAAGGTCATGCGTGTCGCGCAGCCGGTTACCATACCAGAGCATGTCGTCGTCGAAGTCTCGCACTGCCCCACGGAACTTCTCGCTCTCGTCGACCAGGCCTTGGGCTGTCAGGCCTTCGCGTTCCATGAATTCGATATAAGCACGCCCGACTGTTCCCTCCGGCAATTTCCGGATCCACTCATGATCGTCGAGCACTGGCGGAAGGAATTCCCGTTTCGCCAATAGTTCCTGGCCCTTCGGACTCTCAACAAAGGCGTGGAAGTTCTTCTCGAACGAACGACCGTTCAGCGCCTCGATAATATGGAAGACCTGTTCTGTATCTTCCTTATCGGCGATCAACCGCTTCATGTGATTCCACGCTTTCAGAGGCCGAAATTTGGCAGTGCGCCGATCTGGATGGACATAGACTTGGGTCATGATTTCTCGCGCTCACTCCAATAGGAGCCATAAACTAGCATAGGCACTGCAATATTAAAAGTGACGCAGGCGTCACGCATTTACACCACCATGCATCCTATTCGTGAACAATTTATAGGCAGCGGTGTCCATTTTTCGACCACGGGCTTTGATCACCCCGTCGTTTCCGTATCTTGCACTCGCCTAGCAGCGCGAGTGAGCCTACCCAAAATCAATACCAATTCAGCGGCTGGGAGAACATGGGCCATGAAAAAAATCGAAGCAATCATCAAGCCGTTCAAACTGGACGACGTGAAGGAAGCGCTACAGGAAATTGGTCTTCAGGGGATGACCGTCATCGAAGCCAAGGGTTTCGGCCGCCAGCGCGGTCACACTGAACTCTATCGCGGCGCTGAATACGTCGTGGACTTCCTTCCAAAGCTCAAGATTGAAATCGTTCTTGCAGACAGCGCTGTTGAAGGTGCTGTGGAAGCGATCAAGAAAGCTGCCCACACTGATAAGATTGGTGATGGCAAGATCTTCGTTTCCGCCGTACTGGAAGCTGTTCGCATCCGGACCGGAGAAACGGGCGACGCCGCGCTCTAATCCTGCCATAACCGTTCGCAGACACAATCAGACCACTAAACTGGAGGGCAAATCCAATGGCTGACAAGCTAATCAAAATGATGAAGGACGAGGACGTACAATACGTCGATCTTCGCTTCACCGACCCGCGTGGCAAGATGCAGCACGTGACGTTCCACAAAAACATGGTCGAGGATGACTTTTTCTCCGAAGGCCAGATGTTTGACGGCTCTTCGGTTGCCGGCTGGAAAGCCATCAACGAGTCAGACATGCTTCTTATGCCTGACCAGGACAGCGCCATCATAGATCCATTCTTCCAGCAGACGACGCTGGCAGTCATGTGTGACGTTCTCGACCCTGTGTCCGGCCAGCCTTACAACCGCGATCCGCGCACAACGGCGAAAAAAGCCGAAGCATACGTCAAAGCTGCAGGTGTCGGCGACACAGTGTTCTTCGGCCCGGAAGCCGAGTTCTTCGTGTTTGACGATGTGCGCTGGTCGATCGAGCCGCACAATACTGGATACAGCTTCGATTCGACCGAGCTGCCGATCAACACTGGTAAAGAATACCCGATGGGCAACATGGGCCACCGCCCTGGTCCAAAAGGCGGTTACTTCCCTGTGCCGCCGATCGATTCCGAGCAGGACATGCGCGGCGAAATGCTGTCTGTCATGTTCGACATTGGTCTCGACCCAGAAAAGCATCACCACGAAGTTGCGCCTGCGCAACACGAGCTGGGCCTGAAATTCTCGACCCTGACCGTCATGGCTGACCGTCTTCAGCTCTACAAATATGTCATCCACAATGTGGCGGCATCGTATGGCAAAACGGCGACGTTCATGCCCAAGCCGATGTTCAAGGACAATGGTTCCGGTATGCACGTGCACCAGTCCATCTGGGGCGGCGGCAAGCCACTCTTCGCGGGCGACGGCTATGCGGGCCTGTCCGAGATGTGCCTCTACTATATCGGCGGCATCATCAAGCACGCCAAGGCGCTCAACGCGATCACAAACCCGTCGACCAACAGCTACAAGCGCCTGGTCCCGGGCTATGAAGCGCCCGTCATGCTGGCCTACTCGGCCCGTAACCGTTCGGCTTCGATCCGTATTCCTTTCGGCTCGAACCCAAAAGCGAAACGTATCGAAACGCGCTTCCCGGACCCTGCGGCCAACCCGTATCTCGCCTTCGCAGCCCTGCTTATGGCTGGACTCGATGGCATCGAGAACAAGATCCACCCAGGCGATGCCATGGACAAGGATCTCTATGACCTGCCGCCAGAAGAAGCCAATTCGATCCCGCAGGTCTGCGGCTCACTGCGCGAAGCCCTTGCGGCGCTCGATGCAGACCGCAAGTTCCTGACCAAGGGCGGCGTTTTCGACGACGATCAGATCGATGCCTATATCGAACTGAAGATGGAAGAGAACATGCGCTACGAACTTCACCCACACCCGGTTGAATTCGAAATGTACTACAAAGTTTAAGAGCTTGATCCCTCTTAACTACTCGGGCCGGCATCTTAGGATGCCGGCCTTTCTTTATCTGCGGATGTGAAGACCGATGCCGCAAAAAAAAGCCCGGACCATTGGTCCGGGCTTTTCTAAATTCTCATGTAATCTGGTGTCAGCCAGCTTCTGGCTGACTCTTCTTGGCATGGACGTAAAGCGGCTCGGCATTGCCTTCGACCACTTCGCCATTGATTACGACTTCCTCGACACCGCGCAGGTTCGGCAACTCGAACATTGTGTCCAGAAGTATGGACTCCATGATCGAACGCAGGCCGCGCGCGCCTGTTTTCCGGCCGATCGCCCGGCGTGCAACACTCGTCAGGGCCTCCGGCGTGAAGGTCAGCGAGACATTCTCCATGTCGAACAGCTTTTGATACTGCTTGAGGAGAGCGTTCTTAGGCTGGGTCAGGATTTCGATCAGCGCTTTCTCATCAAGATCTTCCAGGGTCGCAATGACCGGAAGGCGCCCGATGAATTCCGGGATAAGGCCAAAGCGCTGGAGGTCTTCCGGCTCGGTGCTGCGCAGGATTTCACCGACACCGCGCGCTTCAGGATCCTTCAGCGCCGCACCAAAGCCAATCGAGGCATTGTCACCGCGCGAGGAAATGATCTTGTCGAGACCGGCAAAGGCGCCGCCAACGATGAAAAGGATGTTCGTCGTGTCGACCTGCAGGAATTCCTGCTGCGGGTGCTTGCGCCCCCCTTGCGGCGGCACAGCGGCGACTGTCCCTTCCATGATCTTCAGCAAGGCTTGCTGCACGCCTTCGCCAGACACGTCACGTGTGATGGACGGATTGTCGGACTTGCGCGAAATTTTGTCGATTTCATCGATATAAACGATGCCGCGCTGGGCCCGCTCGACATTGTAGTCGGCAGACTGAAGCAGCTTCAGGACAATGTTCTCAACATCCTCGCCAACGTAACCGGCTTCGGTCAGCGTCGTGGCATCTGCCATTGTGAACGGCACATCCAGAATTCGTGCAAGCGTCTGGGCCAGCAAGGTCTTGCCGCAACCGGTCGGGCCGACGAGCAGGATGTTGGATTTAGAAAGCTCAACCCCATCCGCTTTGCCAGCGTGCGAAAGGCGCTTGTAATGGTTGTGAACCGCGACAGACAAGATGCGCTTGGCGTGGCGCTGCCCGATGACATAGTCATCCAGCACGTCGCAGATTTCCTGAGGTGTCGGAACGCCCTCGCGGGAGCGCACCATCGCTGTTTTGTTTTCCTCGCGGATGATGTCCATGCACAGTTCGACGCATTCGTCGCAGATGAACACCGTAGGTCCAGCAATAAGTTTCTTAACTTCATGCTGGCTCTTTCCGCAGAAAGAACAGTAGAGCGTATTCTTTGAATCGCCTGAGCCGTTTTGCTTGGTCATGCCGTCCTCAATGCCGGGTAAGGTTTAACGGGGCCTTTAAGCGCCCTCACCCGGTTTCTTAATATGACAATAAGGGTCATGGCCCACCCTGCAAGAGGCGGGCCGTAATTCGCGGATGGCCCGAGGGCCTATTTTTCGTCCTCACTGTCGCGGCGCTCAAACACCTTGTCGACAATGCCAAACTCGACGGCCTCTTCGGCCGTAAGGAACGTATCCCGGTCGAGCTTGCGCTCGATCACGTCGTATTCCTGACCCGTATGCTTCACGTAGATATTGTTGAGCCGCTTTTTGAGGTCGATGATATCCTGCGCGTGACGCTCGATATCTGTAGCAACACCTGAGTATCCGCCCGATGGCTGGTGCAGCATGACGCGTGCGTTTGGCAGGCATGTGCGCATGCCTTTTTCGCCAGCGGCGAGCAACAGGGAGCCCATGCTGGCCGCCTGGCCAAAGCACACAGTCGAAATCGGGCAACGGATATATTGCATCGTATCATAGATCGCGAGGCCCGAGGTAACGTATCCGCCCGGGCTGTTGATATACATCGCGACGTCTTTTTTCGGGTTTTCCGACTCGAGAAACAGCAGCTGCGAGGTAATCAGCGCCGCCATTCCGTCATCAATCCCGCCCGTCACGAAGATGATTCGTTCCTTCAGCAGGCGTGAGAAGATATCAAAGGCCCGCTCCCCGCGGCTGGTCTGCTCCACCACCATGGGAACAAGGTTGAGGGCAGTCTGGTAAGAACTCGTCATGAAATATCGCCTCGGGGCTGGCTATCTGGAATCTCTATTCTGCCAGAACTGGCAGAACACCTTATATTTGTCCACGCGTGACTGACCGCAAGGGGCTTTGGGCTGTGGAATGCCCGGTTCAGCTCCATGGCCAGTCCGGCGACCCGCTCGGGAGGGATGTCGCCGGATTCTTCATGAAGGCGAGGTAATCGGCATGCACCGTCTCGGCCTGAAGGTCACGCATAAGCATATGGTATCCTTTCGGATAATATACAGTGTGAACACTGGCAGGCATTTTCTTCGCCGTGCGTTTCACTCCAGGCGGCGTGATCACCAGATCATTGGCCCCGTAGGAAACCAAAGTCGGCACATCGGGAGTCAAAGCCGCGACACGTCTGTGTGCAGTCTCCATCAGGCTGACAACACCATAGACCTGATCAATCCTGTTTTCCGGCATCATGAGCGGATCGGCCCATGTCCGACGCAACATCTCGACATTATCCGATGGCGCTATTTTCACGAGGCCACGCGGTGGGCGCACAATCCAACTGGGCCGCATATGGGTCGAAGACCAGAGGCTTGCCTTGTAGAGCGGGTTGATGGCGCCCCAGCCGCGCAGTCCAGGTCCTGAGGCAATCAAACGGTCAGCCGCGGGCGGGCGATCAGATCCAAACGCGCTAAGCGCCACGGAACCACCCATCGATATACCCACCACCGTGATGATGGCCTTCGGGTGCCGTGCACGCGCCACATCGACGGCCGTACGCAAATCTTCGCGCATCAGCTCCTCTTCTGGCCAGATGCCACGACCCGGTGACCGCCCGAAGCCACGCTGATCGTAAGCGTAAGTCGTCACGCCATGCGCGGCCCAATAGGGCGCAGCCATATGGAAAGCGTTGGCATAATCGTTCATGCCATGCACGCCCACGACAACATATTCCCGTTCATCTACGCCTGTGGCTGGCCAGACCGTCAGCCCCAGGCGCGCACCATCAGCCGCGACAAAGACCTGATTTTCTGTTTCGAAATGAGGTCCAACCGCTTCCGACGTCGATAGAGTTCCCTGTGTAACGGGATAGGTGCAACTTGCGACCATCAGGCTCGCAAGCAGGAGTGTCACGATGCCAAGGCCGCCCGCACGGCGTGTCGAAGCTCGGGAGGCACGTCGGTCCATAACCGTGCATTGCGCCTTAACCATGCGGCATGTCTCCAACCATCGCAGTACCTGGTGATCGCATGCTCACCCTTGTGCCCCTCCTTGCAGGCAATGCGGGATTGCTATTTCTGAACATGAGTGCTGTCCAGTTTGTCAGCGTGCCCAATTGACCGTTTCATCAAACTGAAGCGCAATGAGACGGAAAATTTTCATACGACTTTGGGAAAGAGGGGATTTGCACAGAAATTGCATACTTCTGGCAACCGGCCCCCCCTCCTTAATCAATGACTTTGCCTTTATGCCCTGCACTTTAAGTAAACATTCATGCCCGAATCGTAAGGAACGCCATTTGAATGGACGTCCTGAAAGGGCAAGTGATCGCATATGAATCATGATGCCCGCAGAGAATATGTCACACTAAATGGCCTACGCGGTGTCGCAGCTGTAACTGTGATGCTTTATCATTACAGTGGCCTGTTCGTGGGAGATACACTACTCCTGCCTAGCGCTTACCTTGCCGTCGATCTGTTTTTTATCCTCAGCGGCTTCGTCATCGCCCATGCCTATGACCAGCGCTTGCATGGCGGTATGACGTTCAAGCATTTCGCTTGGCTTCGACTTGTTAGATTGTATCCACTTTACGCACTTACCAGCTTAGTGGGAGTCAGCTACTTTTTCTTAAAGATATTTCTGGTCCCGGAAGATCCTATTGGCATTTCCTTTGCCAATCTTCTTTCTGGATCCTTGTTCCTGCCGACATTTTCGGAAGGGCATGAGAATCTTTATCCGTTCAATCCCGCTGCATGGTCATTGTTTTTCGAGTTGATTGCGAATTTCGTATACGCTTTACTCATCAAGCGGATGTCCAACCGCGTGCTTGGGGCGATCGTCGTTTTCGGTGCAGTCGGGATAATACTTTCCGCATTCCATTTCGGGTCTCTGGACGTCGGCATGACACAAAAATCCTTAGCGGGCGGCGCAGCGCGAGTCATGTTCTCTTTCTCGCTTGGCGTTCTCTTGTGGAGGCTGCGGGATCAAATCTCACGGATCTCTTCTGCTTATTCCGTCCTGCTGTTGTTTGTCAGCTTAATCCTTCTCGCGCTGCCGATGGCAACAGTCGCGCGGCCTTTCTACGACCTATTCTGTGTAGCGATCGCTTTTCCAGTGCTGGTCAGGATGGGCAGCTCACTTGAGGCAGGCGCATTTTTAAAGCCTGCCTACACCATGAGTGCAGACCTGTCCTACCCAATATATCTGGTTCACGGCCCAATGTTCTTGTTCGCTTCGGCAATCTACAAACAGGTATTCGATGCAAACCTCGCGACAGGTCGCCCGCTGCTGGGACTTGCGACGACCGCCGCGACACTCGTCGCTTCATATCTAGTCGTCCGCTATTTCGACGAACCGGTTCGGAGTTGGTTACGCCGAAGACCTGCCAGTCGAACGCCCGTTCGCCCTTAGACTGCGGTCTTACGTTGTTTATATTCTAGGATATGATTGACGCGCCCCGAAGGAATATCGGGGATGGCTTTTATGTTTCCAGAAGAAGGCTAAACGCACATGACGAATGCAATTGTCAGAACAATCGATCCGCGGGCCAAGGATCTGGGTGGCGGATTTCGCGTGCGGCGAGTGCTGCCCTTTCATGCGCAGAAAATGGTCGGTCCCTTCATCTTCTTCGATCATTTTGGTCCGGTTGATTATGCGCCCGGTGAGGGATTCGACGTACGGCCGCATCCGCATATCGGACTTTCCACAGTGACCTATCTATTCGAAGGCGCCATTCGTCATCAGGACAGCCTCGGCACAGATATCGTAATCCGCCCGGGCGCTGTGAACTGGATGACTGCCGGGCACGGCATCGTTCACTCGGAGCGTACGCCAGCGCCAGAGCGCGCAAATGGCCAACGCATGCATGGTCTGCAGACCTGGGTAGCCCTCCCCATCACGGACGAAGATTGTGCGCCGGCATTCTCCCACCACGCCGCCGATACGCTACCAACTTTCCAGCAGAATGGCGCAGATATCCGTGTGCTGGCTGGAGAGGCATGGGGCCATGCCTCTCCCGTAACATTTCCCTGGGACATTCTTTACGTCGCGATCGAAGCTGCCGAAGGCACAAATATGATTCTACCTGCAAACCTGGCGGAAGAACGCGCACTCTACATTGTGACCGGAAGTGCCCGCATAGACGATGAAACTGCCGAGGAAGGACACATGCTCGTCATCGCACCAGGCGAAGATGTGGCTGTCGAATTTCTGCCCGGTACGAAGGCGGTCATTTGTGGCGGCGCCACAATGGATGGCTCGCGCAAGATCGAATGGAATTTCGTCGCATCGGATACGGACAAGATCGAAAAAGCCAAGCAGGACTGGGAAGAATCGACAAGATCACACGGCACAAGCCGCTTTCCGCTTGTGCCGGGTGACGACGCGGAATGGATACCCCTGCCCTGAAATCGCCACATTTGATTGAGACGCCCCAAACAGGCGAAATCCGGGAAAAGGGGTCGCCATAGACAAGTCAATAAAGTCAAAGTGAGGGTGAATATATGAACATCAAACTAATCGCCGGTGCTGCCGCCTCGATGGCCATGCTGGCCGCTTGTGCCACGCCAACCACAGCCGAATCGTCAACCGCCGCAAGCCTTGATGCTGCTTCAGCTGAAGTGTCTGCAGAAGCAGCAGCTGCTGCAGTCGATGTATCGGAAGAGGCGTCACCTGCTGCTGAAGCCGCTCAGGGCGCAGCTGTTGAAGCTGAAGTTGCCGCAGAAACCGCTGAAGCAACAAGCGACCCGGAAGTTGCTGCCGCCGCTGCTGAAATGGCAGAAGACGCTGCTGTTGACGCCGCCGATGCAGCCGCTGTCGCAACGGCTGTCGCCGCTGACGACGCGGCAGAAGCGGCCGAGGAAGCCGCTGAAGAAGCTGAAGTTGCTGCCGAAGCGGCCAAAGAATAGATCCAAGGTCCATTTGACCTTTAAGAGGCGGGTTCCAGCAATGGAATCCGCCTTTTTACGTTGGCTGGTGCATGGCCGTGCCTTGAAGCATGACGCGGCGCATGTCAGACCCTCTGTCAAACAAGATGAGACGCCCATTGGAGGGGCACACAAACATGAAACATTATGCACTCGCCGCATCATTGCTGGCGCTCGCTGCATGTGGCAGCCCGAAGCCGGACGCCACACCAGTTGATGCGCCCGCTGCAGAAACGCCGCCGGCCCAGACTTTGCTTATGCCCCTGCCCTCAGACACGACCGCAGCCATAACGGCGGCTGATCTGGCTGAGCGCACCAAGACACTGGCTGATGATACGTTCGAGGGTCGCGGCCCCGGCACACCTATCGGCGAAGAAGCCGCCGCATGGATTGGCGCCGAAATGGAGCGTGTCGGTCTCAAACCGGGCGGTGATGACGGCACGTATTTCCAGAAAGTCGCCATGGTCAATCAGACCATTGAACCGGATCAGTCCTTCCTGACCTTCACTGCTCCGGATGGCACCGAGATGCCGACCGTGCTGAAAGAGGATTCCGTTATCTGGACCAAGCACCAGGACTCGGCGACGATTTCGTTCGAGCCTACTGATGTTGTCTTCGTCGGCTACGGCGTCGATGCGCCCGAGTATAGCTGGGACGACTATGGTGATCAGGACTATGCTGGCAAAACAGTTCTAATCCTCGTCAATGACCCCGGCTTCGCAACCGGCGATGCTGAGCTCTTCAAGGGCAAGTCCATGACCTATTATGGTCGCTGGACATACAAATTCGAAGAAGCGGCCCGCAAAGGCGCAACTGCGGCTGTTATCGTTCACGAAACAGAACCAGCCTCCTATGGTTGGGATGTCGTGAAGAACTCATGGTCTGGCGCACAATCTGATCTCGTGCGTGAGAATGGTGGCGCTGACCGTGCCGAATTGGAAGGCTGGATCAGCCGCGCCATGGCAGAGAAACTTTTCGCCTCTGCCGGGCTCGACTTTGAAGCCATGAAAACAGCAGCAAAGACGCGCGGCTTCAAACCTGTGCCACTCACAGGCATGAAAGCCAGCGGCGAGATCGTCCAGACCATCGACAAACTGGATAGCCGCAATGTCGTCGGCGTGCTGCCTGGCACAACGACGCCGGACGAATACATGCTCTACACGGCGCATTGGGACCATCTCGGCAAGAAGACAGGCAAGAAAACCGGCGCGCCCGGTGAGGACTTCTATGAAGACCAGATCTATAACGGCGCCGTAGACAACGCGACGGGTGCCTCAGCCTTGCTTGAACTGGCTGAAGCCTTTGCAGCAGAGCCACATGAACGCTCCCTGCTGTTCGTCTCGGTCACGCTTGAAGAGTCCGGCCTGCTCGGTTCGGAATATTTCGCCGAAAACCCGACAGTTCCGCTCAACAAGATCGTCGCCGGCATCAACATGGACGGTGCGCTGCCCGTGGGCCGTACCCATGACATGGTCGTCATCGGCTATGGTGCTTCGGAACTTGAAGATCGTCTAGCGGAGATCCTGAAAGCGGATAACCGGGTCATCAAACCGGACGGCAAACCGGAAGCAGGCTACTTCTACCGGTCCGACCACATCTCGCTCGCCAAGCGCGGTGTACCGATGCTTTACGCAGATGGCGGCGAAGACAAGCTCGAAGGCGGAATCGCTGCCGGCAAGGCAGCTGCAGCAGCCTATACAGCCGAACGCTACCACAAGCCGATGGACGAATATTCCGACAACTGGGATCTGTCTGGTTTTGCCGAGGACATTCAGGCGCTCTATGCCGTCGGCGAAGGCATTGCCGACTCCACAGACTGGCCAACCTGGTATGCAGGCAATGAGTTCGAAGCCGCCCGCAAGGAATCGCTAGGCGCCGAATAGACGCCCTCGACCAAACGTCATAGTCCCGGATGGCCACGAAGGCTGTTCGGGACTATTTCATTCTAAAGCCCTGAAAGACCAGCCGATGCTCTCCTACCAACATGGCTATCATGCCGGAAACCGCGCCGACGTGCTCAAGCACGCCGTATTACACGCCCTGTTGAAACAGATCTCAGCCACCGGCAAACCTGTCCTCTATGTTGAGACCCATTCCGGCCGCGGCCGTTATGACCTGACCGGCGAGCAGGCGCGCAAGGGTGGCGAATGCGACACGGGGATCATCGCCCTGCATCAGGGCAAGCCCCCGCGCCCTCTGAAACCGTGGGTCTCGGATGTCGAAGCACGCGGCATGAAGGACTATCCGGGCTCGCCCGCTCTCGCGCAAACACTACTGCCGCCGTCGGCCCGCATGATCTTCTTCGAGAAACATCCCGCCGAGTATGCGGCTCTGGCAAAGGCCGTGGGCACAGACCCGCGCGTGCAGGTGAAGCATTCGGATGGCTATTCCGGCGCCCTCAAGCTTGCGCCGCGCGGCGCAGAACAGATGGTCTGCTTCGTCGACCCCAGTTACGAGACAAGCCGCGATATCGATGCCCTCGCTCTCTGGACGCCGCGCGCGCTCAAGCGCTGGCCACAGGGAATTCTGATCCTGTGGCTGCCCCTCTTCCGCGATGGTCGCGAGACAGAGTTCGGTGAATACCTCGCCAGCCTAGATGACTGCATCATTGCAGGTGCACGTTGGCCCGTGGACGTGGATGATGAAAGCGCGCTCGAAGGGTCTGCGATCGTTGCATTCCGCGCGCCGGGCTCTGCCAGCGACCCCAGCCACGCTATCGCCGCCTCGCTACAGTCGTGGTGGTCGGCCGAAGCGGCCAAGGCCTAGTGCGCGTCCTCCTGATCGGTGGAGGACATACGCACGTCGTCGCGCTGAGGCAGCTCGCCCGAAACCCGGCGCCTTGCATAGACCTTCATCTTGTCAGTCCGGAGCCCACTACATCCTATAGCGGACTGCTTCCGGGCCATATTGCGGGTCATTGGCCGCGGGAAACCCTCGAAATACCCCTCGAACCCCTCTGCCGCGCTGCTGGCGCCACACTACACTCAACTGAAGTCGTCCATCTTGACCCGGAAACGCGCATAACGATGTTCGCTGATGGAGACCCGTTTACGTTTGACTATGCATCCCTCGATATCGGGGCCATCGCGGCAATTGACGCTCCGAAAAGCCTTGCGAGCCATGGGATTCCTGTAAAGCCGCTTGGCATTTTTGCAGATCGCTGGAGCCAATTCCTGGCAAATGTGAGCTCCGAAGCAACTCCGCCTCACGCAGCTATCATCGGCGCAGGCGCGGCCGGAATAGAGCTGGCTCTTTCCATGAAATACCATCTCGACAGCCTGCGGCTAAAGCAACGGGTTTGCGTCTCCCTGATCGAGCGCTCGAATGACATTTTGCCCGGAGGCAATGACCGCCTGAGAAAGCCGCTCTCAAAGGCTTTGGACCGGGTGGGAGTAAAAGTCCGCACGGCGGCATCTGTGACCGATGCAACAGACACAATGCTGAGACTGGATTCGGGCGCACAGGTACCTGCATGCTTTACTGCGCTCGCCACAGGTGCGCAGCCCTATCCATGGCTCGCTCAAACCGGCCTCACGACGCATGAGGGATTTGTGGTTGTCGATCCGACGCTGAGATCGGTCAGTCATCCTGCAATATTTGCCTGCGGGGACACAGCTCATCTCGGTTACAATCCGAGACCCAAGGCGGGTGTGTTCGCCGTCAGACAGGGACCCGTCCTTGCAGACCAGATCGGACGTCTTGCGCGCGGCGAAGCGCTGACCACCTATCGTCCACAATCGAGTTATCTGAAGCTTATCAGCCTCGGCGAGCGCCGCGCTTTGGCTGATAAGTGGGGACTGACCTTTAATCTGCCCGGTCTCTGGTGTCTCAAACGGTATATCGACTTGAAATTCATGGAGAATTAGCTGGGTCAGTCCCGAATATAGCTCTCCGCCGACTGCGCGGCCTGAGAGATGAAAAGACTATTCTGTAATCTCTTTTTTCACGCTCTTGGCAGCGTCCTGAACGACTTCGCCGCCCGCTTCGACATCCTTGCCGACACCTTCAACCGTATTGCAGGCCGTGACGAACGGGACATAGGAAACGGCCATAAGGGCAATCAGGAACTTCTTCATCAGGGGCTCTCCTTCTCGACTGAGCACACCATGATGAGCTTGGAATTTTGAACCGGCAAGCAGTCATTTTGCGTGGGAGGAAGAGTCATGTGTGAGGATATATGCCGCTGAAATTCTATTCCCCTTTCCTGCGACTCCCTGCTAAAGGGGCCGCATGAAAACCGCCGTTATCGTATTTCCAGCCTCCAACTGCGACCGTGACGCGCAAGACGCGCTTGCCCAGGTTACCGGCAAGGCTCCGGTCATGGTCTGGCACAAGGACGGCAAAATCCCCGAAGATACGGATCTCGTGGTGATCCCTGGTGGGTTCTCATATGGGGACTATCTGCGCTGCGGCGCCATGGCGGCGAATTCGCCCGTCGTGGCGCAACTCAAGGCGCATGCCGAGCGCGGCGGATACGTGCTCGGCATCTGCAACGGGTTCCAGATACTTTGTGAAACGCGCCTTCTGCCAGGCGTGCTGATGCGCAACGCATCTCTGCACTTTGTCTGCCGGCCCCAGCGCCTGTCTGTCACAAGCGCAAATTCGGCATTCACCAGCGCCTATTCCGGCAATGCCACAGTCACTATTCCCATCGCACACCATGATGGCAACTATTTCGCCGACCAGGACACGCTGGACCGCCTTGAAGGCGAAGGCCGCGTCGCATTCCGTTATGCCGCCGGTGAAAACCCGAACGGAGCATCCCGCGATATTGCCGGCATCCTCAGCGAGAATGGTCGCGTCATGGGCATGATGCCCCATCCGGAACGCGCGGTGGGCGGAAACGAAGGCGGAGCGGACGGACTTGGCGTGTTTGAAAGTCTGATGAACGCCGCCTAAGGTCGCTGGCCTCACACTGACACCGTCGTTATGACGGGTAGCATATGGCAAACCCCAAACTCCCTCCCTACATCGCACAAAGACTGGCCAAGGCCTCCGATTTGCGTGAATCCGGCAAGGTCGACGAGGCAATTGACGCCTACCGTGCGGTGCTGGCTGACGCACCTAACCTGCCAGACAGCTGGTACAATCTTGGTTGGCTGTTGCGACGCGCAGGCGATCCGGCTGGCGCCCTTGAGGCCTATGACAAGGCCCTCGCGCTACGCATCGACCAACCCGAAGAGGTTCACCTCAACAAAGGAGTGATCTTCGCAGACGATCTGCTTGATCCATCGCAAGCGCAGGCATCCTATCGCGCAGCGCTTGGCATCAACCCGCTTTACGTGCAGGCGCGCTTCAACCTGGCAAACACGCTTGAAGATCTTGGCGAGCGCGCGCGGGCTGCATCGGAATACCGTATCCTGCTGAGGCAAGCGCCAAGGGAATCTGAACCCCTAGCCCGGCTGGCCAACCTGTCGACAGCCAAGGGCCGGGATGACGCCCTCATCACGCGTCTCGAGGCGGCCATCGCCCGAAAGGATCTACAACCTATCGCCAAGGCCAGTATCGGCTTTGCCCTTGGGCGGCTTCTGGACCAGGTCGGCGCGTTCGACCTGGCCTTTGCAGCCTATACAAAGGCCAACGCCTTCAGCGCATCGTCTCGAGCCGCCGCTATGCCAGCCTACAATCCTGCCCGGCAGGATGCGCTCGTCGATGCGCTGATCAAGCTTCCCCAAATGGTATCCGCCTCGCCTGCGCCTGGTGAGGCGATCAGGCCGGTCTTTATCCTTGGTCAGTTCAGGTCCGGCTCAACGCTGCTGGAACAGATCCTTTCCGCACACAGTGCTGTCACAACAGCTGGGGAACTGCCCCTGCTCGGCCAGATTGCCGCCCGTGACCTTGCACCCTACCCCGCCTCACTCGCCACGCTTGCACCTGAACGTGTAGCAGGCCTGCGCGCGAAATACCTTGACGGCGTGGCCCAGCGGTTCCCGGACGCGAAAGGTACCGTGACGGACAAGCGTCCCGACAACTATTTTCATATCGGTCTGATCCTTCGGCTTTTTCCCGATGCACGCATCCTGCACACCGTGCGGGATGCACGCGATACATGCCTGTCGAACTATTTCCTGCACCTCAGCCACGAACAGTCCTATGCGACTGACCTTTCGCATCTCGGGCATCGCTACCGTGCATACCAGCGCCTCATGAACCACTGGAAATCCATTGCGGGTGACCAGATTCTCGATGTCGATTACGACGCGCTCGTATCCTCGCCGGAGACGATCATGCGCGCTGCACTGGATTTTATTGGATTGCCCTTCGAGGATGCCTGCCTCAATTTTCAAAACAGCCGAACGCCTGTTAAGACAGCGAGTGTCTGGCAAGTGCGAGAGCCACTTTATACAAAGTCGTCAGGTCGCTGGCGAAACTATGAATCCCATATCGGACCGCTTCTGGAGGCCCTGAATGACTGATCAAGCCGCACTCATTGCCAAGCTGCCCAAGGCAGAGCTTCATCTTCATATCGAGGGCAGTTTCGAGCCTGAACTCATGATGCAGATTGCCGAACGCAATCAGATCAAGACCGCCTTCAGCACCCTGGAAGAGGCCAAGGCCGCCTACGCCTTTTCAAACCTTCAGGAATTCCTCGACATCTACTACCAGGGCATGGCCGTCCTGCTGCACAAGCAGGACTTTTACGACCTGACATGGGCCTACCTGGAGCGCGCGGCAGCAGACAATGTCCGCCATGTGGAAATCTTCTTTGACCCGCAGGCGCATACCGAGCGCGGAGTCGCATTCTCGACGGTCGCAGACGGTATCCTCGACGCGCTTACGGACGGCGAGAAGAAGCTCGGGATCACATCTCACGTCATCATGAGTTTCCTGCGCCACCTGAGCGAAGACGATGGCTTCGCCCTGCTTGATGAGTCCAAGGCCTATCACGCGCGATTCATCGGTGTTGGACTCGATAGTTCGGAAGTTGGCCACCCACCGTCGAAATTCGCACGCCTCTTCGCCAAGTGCCGCGAGTTGGGCTTTAAGCTATGCCTGCACGCAGGCGAGGAAGGCCCACCACAATATGTTCAGGAAGCACTGATCGATATAGGCGCGGACCGCATTGACCATGGTAACCGGTCGATGGAAGACGAAGGCCTGATCCAGATCCTGCTCGACACGCAAACGCCGCTGACGAACTGCCCACTCTCCAACCTGTCACTCTGCGTGATCGACGATCTGAAGCAAAGCCCGCTGAAAGCGCAGCTGGAAGCAGGCCTCCTTGTGACGGTAAATTCCGATGACCCAGCCTATTTCGGCGGCTATGTGAACCAAAACTATCGCGAGATCGCCGCAGCCCTTGATCTGACGGACGCCCAGCTCATACAGCTGGCCCGCAATAGCTTCCAGGGTGCCTTCCTCAGCGCGGCAGAGAAGGCACGTCATCTCGCGGAAATCGATGCCGTCCTTGCCGCATAGGCACAAACGCTCTGGCGACTCGCGCACTTTGCGGTTAAAGCGCCCAAATGCCTGATACATCCGTGATCCTCGCCCATCTCACCGCCACCCAGGAAGAGGCCCAGGGCCTCGAACACGGCATCAAGGCCGATGAATGGGAACGGCTTGTCACCCGTCTCGAGCGCAAGCCGAACCTTGTCGAACTTGGCATCTATTCGGTGATGTGGTCCGAGCACTGCTCCTACAAATCCTCGCGTCGTCACCTGTCGAAGTTCCCGACCAAGAACGCGCGTGTCATCCAGGGCCCGGGTGAGAATGCGGGCGTGATCGATATCGGCGATGGCCAGGCCGCCATCTTCAAGATGGAGAGCCACAATCACCCGTCTTATATCGAGCCGTACCAAGGCGCGGCGACGGGTGTGGGCGGCATCCTGCGCGACGTGTTCACGATGGGCGCCCGGCCAATTGCCCTGGTCAATGCACTCCGCTTCGGCGACCCAAGCCATCCCAAGACGCGCAGCCTCGTGGCCGGCGTCGTCGCCGGCATCGGTGGATACGGCAACTGTGTCGGCGTGCCGACCGTGGCCGGCGAAACGCAGTTCGACGCAGGCTATAACGGCAATATTCTCGTGAATGCCATGGCCATTGGCCTCGCAGACCAGGACAAGATTTTCTACGCACGTGGCGCCACGCCCGGAAACCCGATCTTCTATGTTGGCTCAAAGACCGGCCGCGACGGCATACATGGCGCAACCATGGCGTCCGCCGAGTTCTCAGAAGGTGACGAGGAGAAACGCCCGACCGTTCAGGTTGGCGATCCTTTCACTGAAAAGCTGCTCATCGAAGCATGCCTCGAACTGATGGCCACAGACGCGATCCAGGCCATCCAGGACATGGGCGCAGCCGGCCTGACATCTTCGTCCGTTGAAATGGCAGCCAGCGGCGGCGCCAATGGCGAGGGCATCGGCGTCATCATGGACCTCGATAAGGTGCCCCAGCGCGAAGAGGGCATGACGGCCTACGAAATCATGCTGTCGGAAAGCCAGGAGCGGATGCTCATGGTGCTTTATCCGGACAAGATCGACATGGCGAAAGCCATCTTTGACAAATACGACCTCTCTGCCGAAGTGATTGGCGAGACCACGGATTCGGGCCACCTCGTGCTGACGCAATTCGGTGAAGTGGTTTGCGACATCCCGGTCGCTCCGCTGGCCGAAGATGCGCCGAACTATGACCGGCCTTGGAACGAGCCACCGAAGCGCGCGGCGCTTGATCCTGCCAATTTCGAGGTTCCTGCTGACCTTGCTGACACACTTCTCAAACTCATGGGAACGCCGGACATGGCGTCAAAGCGTTGGGTCTGGGAACAATATGATCGCCACGTCATGGGCGACACGATCGATTCCTCGCAGTCGGGCGGTGATGCCGCCATCGTGCGCATCCACAAGACGAACAAAGCGCTGGCAATCTGCTCCGACTGCAACCCTCATTATGTCTCTGCTGACCCATATGAGGGCGGCAAACAGGCTGTTGCGGAAGCCTACCGCAATCTGTCTGCTGTTGGGGCGACGCCTATCGCGATCACCGACAATCTCAATTTCGGCAATCCCGAGAAACCGAACACGATGGGCTACATCGTCAAGGCCATAGAAGGCATGGCCGAAGCTTGCCGCGAACTCGACTTCCCTGTCGTTTCGGGCAACGTGTCCTTGTATAATGAGACTGACGGTACAGCGATCCCGCCAACGCCCGTTGTCGGAGGCGTAGGCCTCCTGGAAGACATGTCCAAATCGGCCGCGCTCAAGGGCGCGAAGCCCGGCGACATTCTCGTCATGGTCGGAGGCATCGGCACACATCTCGGCGCCACCCAATATGCGCGGAGCATTCTCGGCCTAAAGGGCGAAGCGCTTGGCACCCCTCCATCTGTTGATCTTGCCAAAGAGAAGCGCAATGCGGCTTTCATTCGCGATCTCATCGGTGCCGGGCTTGCGACCGCAGTTCACGATATCAGTGACGGCGGCCTAGCTTGCAGCATCGCCGATGTGGCACTCGCGTCTCGGTGTGGCGCGACCGTAAATGTCAGTCCGGACCTGCACGGCTTTGCACAAACGCACATGCACGCCGCTCTCTTCGGCGAAGACCAGGCCCGTTACATCTTTACCGTATCTCACAGTGCTGAAAGCAAACTGGTCCAGTTCTCGGAAGCAAGGCCCGATGTCCCGATGTTGATATTGGGATCGATTTCGGATGCGTCTGAAGGGCTCACATTCGCGATGGACGACCGCGCGGATCAGACATTCTCTGTCAGCCTGGACGCCCTACGCAGTGCCCACGAAGACTGGCTCCCCGGTTACATGAACACGGTCGACTAATCGGCCGCCTTCTCGCCGCCGATCATCTCCAGCTCTTCGTCAGCCGCCATCGCCGCCATGACCAACGTATCTCCTGCGCGCGCGAAGAAGTCTGGCGTGATATTGGCATAGTCATCTGATGGCGTGTGGTAGCCGGGATGGCCCTCGACACCAAAATAGAGGAACGGGATTCCGGCCTCGTGGAATACCGAATGATCGGACTGGCTGGTCCAGTCGTCGGCCTTTCCCAAGTCCGGATCATCATGACCGGCAATCAGCTTTACCGGGGCCTCTGCTGCGACACGCTCGATGAGCGGCAGAAGCTCCGGAGTATGGAACGTACCAGCGACATAGAGCTCTCCGGCCTCAGAACGGCTCACCATGTCGAAATTCAGGTTCAGGGCGACAAGTGACATCGGCACTGAAGGGTCATCCATCAGTGCATGCGCACCCAGAAAGCCTATCTCCTCACCATCGAGCGCGGCAAAGATGATGTCATGCAGTGGCTTGTGAAGTGAGAAGTAGTGAGCCAGGTCAACCAGCGCCGCCGTGCCTGACGCATTGTCATCGGCGCCATTATAGATCTCGCCATTGACGATGCCGAGATGGTCATAGTGTGCGGTGATAAGCAGGACGGGTCCGTCAGTCTCGCCCTTGATCATGCCCACGACATTCGCGCCATTCACAGGGGAAGCGCCTGCCGTGTCCGGCGTCGCCGTAAACGGGTGAATGAAACTGTCACCCAGCATCTGCAGACCCAGCGTTTCGAACCGTTTCTGGAGGAAATCACGCGCGGCTTCGTTTCCCCGGGTACCTGTCGCCCTGCCCTCAAGAGCATCACTGGCGAGCGTTTCCGTAAACCTCAGCATTGATCCGGCATCGATATATTTGGCCTCGTACTGAACGAGGCTTGGCGCCGCTTCATCCGTATCTAGCGATACCAGGACACCGCCAATGACCAACGCGACAAGGCCAAGTATCCCTGCAATCGTCCACGTTTTCCGCTTACTCATGGCTGCGCTCACTCCGTGCCTGACCTTGACCCATGGGGGGCTCACGTCCATGTGCCTATCGCAATAGAGGACACGCTGCCATGGCCATGAACCGCGACACACTGCTCGGCTACCTGACCGATGCCTTCCCGGACGCCGAGATCACGCTCACAGACCTCGCCGGCGACGACAATCACTGGCAGGCCGAGATCATCAGCGCGCAATTTGCCGGGCTGCCACGCGTAAAACAGCACCAGCTTGTCTATTCTGCCCTCAAGGGAACGATGGGCGGCGAACTGCACGCCCTCGCCCTCAAGACCAAAGCGCCCTGACTCTATTTGCCGGTCAGGAAGTCGCGCTTGCCAAGAGCCACGCCCTGATGGCGCAAGAGCGCATAGGTCATCGTTACATGGAAGATCATGTTCGTCAGGACGAACGTGGTGAGGTACTGACGCCCCTGCATCGGCATGGTCTGCGGTCCCATCGGAATCTGCAGCGTTTCGTGTTCACTCGCATCCACTTTTGCGTCGTCGACGGAATTGACAAAGGCCAGCGCAGCGTCGCATCGCACCATCAGCTCTGCAAAAGTCGTTTCGATGTCCGGGAAGCTAGGGATTTCGACGCCTGATAGGCGCGCTGCACCGCGAGCTGCATTATCGCAAGCGATCTGCACCTGACGGCTGAGCGGTAGCATGTCCGGGTAGAGACGCGCCGACAGGAAAACGGAATCTTCAACGTCAGTTGCCCGGGCCTGGGCCTCTCCCTTTTTCAAACTGTGGCGCATCGACGCCAACATTTGATTGGCTGACGTTTTGAGAATGTAGGACAGGGTATCGGACATAATGCGCGCTCCATTTGTGCTTCTGCTAGATAAGGTGAGCGCTCAAACTAACAATCAGTATTTTGTTCGCGTTGAGATTGACGTTCGTCGCTCAATCCTGTCACTTCGGGGCAAATTTGACCAAGGGAGTCGCCTTTCACCATGCGTTTATCACTCGCTACCAGCGCTATTGCGCTGACTGTTGCCCTCGCCAGCTGCGCGGCGCCAAAAGAAACCCTTCAAGAAACCACGCCTGTCGCTGTCGAAACCTCAACCAAGAGCGACACTGTTGCGGAGGCGCGCGCGTTCATGGCCCGTGCGGAATCCGAACTCTCGGACATGTCGGATGAGGCCAGCCTCGTTTTCTGGGCACAAGCAACGAACATCACTGACGAAACCAACGCCGCCGCAGCCGAAGTCGGCGCGCGTGCGACCAAACTGCAGGTATCGCTGGCCAACGAGTCCAAGAAATTCAATATCGAAGACTTGCCGGCTGACTTGGCGCGCAAGATGACCAAACTACGTGCCGGCATCACCATCCCTGCCCCGTCCTCCGAGGGCGCTGCTGAAGAGCTCTCCAAGATCACGACCGACCTGGATGCCAAATACGGCACGGGCACCTTCAATTACAAAGGCAAGGACATGACGCTCGACGAATTGTCGACGATCATCGAAACCTCGCGCGACCCCGAAGAGCTGAAAGCGGTTTGGGAGGGCTGGCGCACAGTCTCGCCCGCCATGAAGGACGAATATGCGCGCATGGTCGAAATCGCCAATGAGGGCGCCGTGGAGCTTGGCTACCCGAGCCTTGACCAGATGTGGCTTTCCAATTACGACATGCCGCCTGAAGAAATGGAGGCCGAGGTTGATCGTCTGTGGGGTCAGGTCGAGCCACTTTATAAAGAGCTGCATTGCTACGCCCGCACGAAACTCAACGCGCAATATGGCGACGACGTCCAGCCCAAGACAGGTCCGATCCGCGCCGACCTGCTCGGCAACATGTGGGCGCAGGCATGGTCATCCATTTACGACGTGGTGAAGCCCGAGACGCCCGGCCCGAGCTACGACCTGACGGCGCGTCTCGTTGAGAAGGGTTATGACCCGATCAAGATGGTAAAGACGGGCGAAGCCTTCTTCACCTCGCTTGGCTTTGAGCCACTGCCGGAAACATTCTGGGAGCGCTCGATGATTATCCGTCCTGAAGGGCGGGAAGTTGTCTGCCACGCCTCTGCCTGGGATCTCGACAACGAGGAAGACATCCGCATCAAAATGTGCACCGAGGTCAACTCGGAAGACTTCTACACGGTCCACCACGAGCTCGGGCACAACTTCTACCAGCGCGCCTACAAGGATCAGGATCTCCTCTACAAGGATGGCGCGAACGACGGCTTCCACGAAGCAATCGGGGATTTTGTCGGCCTGTCGATCACGCCCGAGTACCTGAAAGCGATCAACCTGATTGATGAGAGCGAGATGCCGCCGGCGGAAGCCGACACGGCGCTCCTTCTCAAGACCGCGCTCGACAAGATCGCCTTCCTGCCATTCGCCCTCACGGTCGATGGCTGGCGCTGGGACGTCCTTTCCGGGAAAACCGCCCCTGAAGACTACAACGACGCCTGGTGGGCGAAGCGACTCGAAATGCAGGGGATCGTGCCGCCTGGCCCCCGCCCGGATGATGCGTTCGACCCGGGCGCGAAGTATCACATCCCTGGCAACACGCCTTACCTGCGATACTTCCTGTCATTCATCCTGCAGTTCCAGTTCCACAAGGCAGCCTGTGAACAGGCTGGCTGGGAAGGCCCGCTTCACCGCTGCTCAATCTATGACAACAAGGAAGTCGGCGAGCGCTTTAACGCGATGCTGGAAATGGGGTCCTCCAAACCTTGGCCAGACGCGCTGGAAGCGTTTACCGGCACCCGCGAGATCGACGGCAGCGCTATTGTCGAGTATTTCGATCCACTGATGGTCTATCTGAAAGAGCAGAATGAGAGCCAGTCCTGCGGTTGGGACGAGCCTACCGCGGAATAGTCCAAAACCATTTGTGCGCGGCGGCCCGCTTGACGCGAGCCGCCGCGCACCACACATCAGGCTTGAACACGTACTTCAGGAACACGCCATGACCGAACAGACCACACTCGATGCCATTGAAAAGGCTGTTAAAGCCAATGACGTTGTCCTTTTCATGAAGGGCACGCCGACCTTCCCGCAATGCGGCTTCTCATCGGTCGTGGTTCAGGTTCTCGACTATCTGGGCGTTGAATACATCTCGACCAATGTGCTCGAAGACGCGGCAGTGCGCGAAGGTATCAAGGCCTACTCGCAATGGCCGACCATCCCCCAGCTCTATGTGAAGGGTGAATTTGTCGGCGGGTGCGATATCGTGAAGGAAATGTTCGAGAGCGGTGAACTGCGCGACTTTTTCCAGGACAAGGGTGTCGAAGTCGAAGCCGCCGCTTGAGCCTAGGCACGCACGGATAGCGTTGCAATGCTCAGCAGCGGCATGACCTTTGTGCTGAGCGGCGTCTAGTTGCTGACGAAGTCAGAAACGATCCCCGGCGTAGCCATTAACAGGCAACCTGCACAATTATCCGGACGCAAACTCAGCGGCAGCAATGTCGCCGTCAGGGCAAACAGCAATCCGGCAAGGTATCCCTTGCGACGTCGGAACGGCATTGGATAGCAGGCGCGAGCCGATTTGCGCCAGCGCAGGATTACATATCCCATCAGGAACAGGCCGAAACCGGATGCCAGCCAGTAAAGCGCATTCATACCGATGGCTGCCATCAGAAACTCCGTCTCGCATCAGACTGGAAATCTAGGATAAACATGTTTTTATCCATGAAAACGTAACATCCAAATTCGCGAAACAGCCTTAACGCAGGATTCACGCTGTTATACGGGCTGAGACATTCGGCTCGCAAACGCTCCGCAATGTGCTAAAGCGCGCGCCATGACCGAAACCATCATCACGCCAAGCGCCCCAAAAGTGGGTATCGTTTCTCTCGGCTGCCCAAAGGCACTGGTAGATTCCGAGCGCATCATCACGCGCCTCCGGGCCGAGGGATACCAGATTGCGCCCGATTATGCCGGCGCGGACCTGGTGCTGGTCAACACATGTGGATTTCTGGACAGCGCACGCAACGAAAGCCTCGAAGCAATCGGAGAAGCGATTGAAGCCAATGGCAAGGTTATTGTAACCGGCTGCCTCGGCGCCGAGCCCGAAGTGATCGAAAGGGCCCATCCCAAAGTGCTCGCGATAACGGGCCCGCACCAATATGAGGATGTGATGGCTGCTGTGCATACGCACCTCACGCCGCCTCACAACCCCCATCTGGACCTCGTGCCCGAAGCAGGTTTGCGCCTGACACCACGCCACTATGCCTATCTCAAGATTTCCGAGGGTTGCAACAACCGCTGCAGCTTCTGCATCATTCCCAAATTGCGCGGGGATCTGGCCTCACGGCCGATCCACCATGTGCTGACTGAAGCCGAACAACTGGTACGGGCCGGCGTCAAGGAACTGCTCGTCATCAGCCAGGATACCTCAGCCTACGGGCTCGACGTCCGCTACAAACCTGAAGTCTGGCGCGGCACGGAATATCAAACGCGCTTTCTCGATCTGGCGAAGGGCCTCGGCAGTCTCGGTGTGTGGGCGCGGATGCATTATGTCTACCCCTACCCCCATGTCGATCAGATCATCCCGCTTATGGCGGAAGGTCTTATCACGCCGTATCTCGACATCCCTTTCCAGCACGCATCTGCGAATGTCCTGAAGGCTATGAAACGCCCCGCCAAGCAGGATCGTGTCCTGGAGCGCATCCAGCAATGGCGGCGCGACGTGCCCGAGCTGGCGATCCGCTCTACCTTCATTGTTGGCTTTCCTGGCGAGACAGAAGAAGACTTTCAGATACTTCTCGACTTTGTCCGCGAGGCGAAAATCGACCGCGCCGGCTGCTTCAAGTATGAAAACGTTGCCCACGCCGATAGCCGCGCCTTGCCCGGCCATGTTGATGAAGAGGTAAAGGAAGAACGCTGGCACCGCTTCATGCAAGCACAGGCAGAAGTCAGCGCAGCGCGTGCGGCCGCACAGGTCGGCACAGTTCAGGACGTCATAATTGACGGCCCCGGCGAGGAAGACGGCGAAATGATTGCACGCACAAAAGCGGATGCACCGGAGGTTGACGCAGTTGTCTACCTTTCAAACGCTGCACACCTCAAGGCCGGCGAGATCGTCGCCGCCCGCATCACGGACGCGGACGACTATGATCTTTATGCTGAACCTGCCTAGCGTGCGACTCGATTGAGAACCCGGACGGTCGAATCAAGCGGAATGCCTAGCTCATCGTAAGACCACTCAAGGCGGGACTCACCGGCCGATTTCGCGTTGCAATTATCTGGATCGGAATATTTAAAAGCGATCTCGTACCTCCGATGGCGATACGTCTCGACCTCCGAATATAGATTCTGCTTGGTCGCACAGGCTCCCGCGATTTCGACCATCACAGTGTCCTGACCTATGGCAATGGATTGGAGGTTCGGTAGCCCGAATTCCAAATCCATATGAAGGTTTCCGCGCTCCGTTTCATCAGCGTCGATGATGATGCAGCCTGACAGGATGCAGGCTCCAGCGGCGAGAACAGCAAATGCCCTTGGTTTCATAAATAAATCTCCTTATTGAAAAACAATATATTGACTTATCGTATTTCGATATCTCATAGTCAATCAAAATCAACCCGGAGACTTTTCATGGCCCGCATCGTCCTGCCCCTCATCGCCCTAGCCGCCGCTATCGCCCCGATAGCCAGCGCAGAAACCAGATCATTTCCAGCTGGTGACTTTACTGCAATTGATACGCGTGGCGCCGTGGACATCATATTTGAAACCGGCCCGGATGCCTCGATCAAGGTCGAGCAAGATGAAGGTGACTTCAGCGACATCTTCATCGACCAGAGTGGCCAGACGCTCCTGGTCAGTCGCAACAGCCTCCGCAACAAAGCTGGCTGGGCGCGCAATGTTTCTCTGTCGACCAAGAACGGACACAAAGTGGTCAAGGTGAACGGGAAACGCGTTCCGTCCTACACCATACGCGTCACCGCCCCCGCTCTGGAGGAAGTCTCCGTTTCGAACTCGTCGAGCCTCTCGGCGTCAGGTCTCGACGCGTCCACTTTCTCAGGGTCGGTGTCATCGAGTGCTGACCTGACGCTTTCAGGCATAGTGGAGAAAGCTAAGCTCCGCGCATCCTCAAGCGCAGATCTCAACGCAAAACAGCTGGCGGCGACCAACCTGGATCTCGATGTCTCATCAAGTGCTGATGCCTATGCGACAGTGCTAGACGGCACGCTCACCCTCGAAGCTTCATCCAGCGCTGATGCCACCGTCGAGGCAACTGGCTCGGAACGTATTGAAGTCGACGCGTCTTCCAGCGCCGATGTTAACATCTCCGGCACCTGTCTGGCACTGGACGTTTCAGCCTCATCCAGCGGGGATGTGTCTGCCGACGATTTGAAGTGCGTGAGCGGCAAGATACAGGCAAGCAGCGGCGCTAACGTGGAAGTCTACATTACGGGAGATCTTGAAGCGCGCGCATCAAGCGGCAGCGATATCACCGTCCGGGGTAATCCTGAAACCCGCGACGTGCGCGAATCCAGCGGCGGTGATATCGAGATCAAAGGCTAAGACCAGAGGAGCACGACACATGCGCAAGATGATACTGGCAACGATTTGCCTCACCCTATCGACCTACTCGGTAGCCCACGCAGGTACGTCTCAGTCCTATGACTACACAGGCTTCGACGAACTAGACATATCAGCAGGTGTCGATGTTACCTATGAATCCGGCCCGGAATATTCTGTCATAATCGACTTCGAGAACGGCGGGCCCGACGACATGAAACTGCGTCAGGATGGCTCCCGCCTGTATATAGCCCGCAAAATGATATCAAACTGGCGCGACGACAAAGTGCGCGCGAAGATACGTGTGACCAGCCCTGCCATGACGGAAATTGAGGCAAGTTCCGGTTCCAGCATCCGCGCAAGCGGACTCGAGGCTGATATCCTCGTGCTGGATGCGTCCAGTGGCGCTTCCATCAAGGCGGATGGAAAATGTGGCTCCCTCAAGATAGTCGCCAATTCAGGCGGCAGTGCAGACGGACAGAATGTGACCTGCGAGAAGGTTGCCGCGAACGCGTCCAGTGGCGGCTCAGTTTCTGCTTCCGCCTCTCTCGAAGCTCACAGCCACACCTCAAGCGGCGGTAGCGTTGATATTTACGGTGATCCGCAGCAACGCGAGCAGAACAAATCCATGTCTGGCGGATCGACCAGCTTCCACTAACCGATATCGAAGTCGCCCGGCTTGTATTCAGAGCCGGGCCATTCGAGCTTCATGTCCTCTAGGGCGCCCCGCACAAGCCGCGCTATCATCGCATTGCGGCGGGTCCGACTGTCCGAAGGAATGACGTACCATGGCGCATGGCGGGTTGAGCAGCGCGTTACGGCCGTTTGATAGGCATCCATAAATTGCGGCCAGAGCTTGCGGTCCTCAAGGTCGCCGGGATTGAACTTCCAGAGCTTGTGGGGCTCCTCTAACCGTTCCGCGAGGCGCTCGCCCTGCTCCTCATAACCGACATTCAGCATGCATTTAACGATCGCCACCCCGTTCTCGGTAAGGTGTTTTTCAAATGCATTGATCTGTGCATAACGCTGTTCGATCTCTTCCACAGGGGCAAAATTGCGAACCTTGACGACGAGCACGTCTTCATAATGAGAACGGTCGAAAATGCCGATATTGCCCTTCTTGGGAACCGCATTGTGGACGCGCCAGAGGTAGTCGCGTGCCAACTCGTTGGAGCTGGGCGCCTTAAAGGCTTTCACTTCCATGCCGAGCGGGGTCGTATCCGAGAAGACGCCTTTGATCGTGCCCGACTTGCCCGACGTATCCATCCCCTGAAGCACGACCAGTAATGACCGTTTGCCTCCAGCATACATCATGTCCTTCAGCTCGTTGATGGTGGCTGCATCTTTCTTAAGGCTGGTTTCGGCGTGCTCTTTGTCTTCGAACAGCGACTTGTCACCTGAGTCGCGCGTAGAGAGATCAAACGCCTTACCGGGCGTTGCGATAAGCGCCTGACGGGTAGCGGTAATACTGGGGGTGGACATCGATACATCTCCAAAACGACAAAGGCCGCACCAGTCTGGCGCGGCCTTCTCAAAACTTCAAGAAATTCAATCCTCTTACGAGGAGTAGAATTCGACGACCTGTGCTGGTTCCATCTGAACCGGATAAGGCACGTCAGCCAGGCCCGGGACACGGACGTAGGTTGCTGACATGGCTTTAGGATCGACATCAACATATTCCGGAATGTCGCGCTCAGGGCTGCCAAGGGCTTCGAGAACGAGTGCGATATTGCGCGATTTCTCACGGATCTGCACCACATCACCAGGCTTAAGGCGAGCCGAACCGATGTTACAGCGGCGACCATTGATCATGACATGACCGTGGTTGACGAACTGACGAGCCGCAAAGATCGTTGGAACGAACTTGGCGCGGTAAACGAAAGCTTCGAGGCGCGACTCAAGCAGGCCGATCAGGTTTTCTGCGGCGTTGCCCTTCATGCGGCTCGCTTCTTCATAGACGCGTGCGAACTGCTTCTCGGTGATGTCGCCGTAGTAGCCTTTGAGCTTTTGCTTGGCCATAAGCTGCATACCAAAGTCAGAGACCTTGCCGCGGCGGTTCTGGCCGTGCTGTCCTGGCTTGTAGTTACGCTTGTTGACGGGGGACTTTGCGCGGCCCCAGATGTTTTCACCGACCCGACGGTCGATCTTGTACTTCGCGCTGTGGCGACGTGACATGGTAGTACCTCATTTCGACGCGGGCCGGTGGGCGGCGCTCATTCGCACCCACGATTTCAACGGCGGCTCCGCACCAGCCCGTAGATAAGGAACGGCTAGAACACCAAATTTGCTGGCGCGTCAAGCCGTGGGCCTGCTACTGAAACAACACAAAAAACAGAACAATCATATGGGAGGAATAAGATGAAGCGCATGGATGGACGAGTGGCAATCGTGACGGGTGGGGGCAGCGGCATCGGCAGGGCTTGCTGCCAGGCCCTCGCGAAGGAAGGTGCGGCCGTATTGGTTACCGATATTGATGAGGCGGGCGCGGCGGAAACCGCCTCACTTATCACGCAGGACGGCGGCAAAGCGCTGGCTGCGAAGCATGATGTGGTCGATGAAACCCGTTGGTCAGACATCATGACTCTATGTGAGGAAGAACTCGGCACGCCCTCAGTCATGGTCAATAATGCAGGTGTGGCAATCGGCGGCGCCATTCTCGATTACAGCCTCGCCGACTGGCAGAAGCAGATGGCAATCAATATGGACAGCGTGTTTCTGGGCACCCGCGCCGCAATGCAAGCCATGCAAGTCAGCGGCGGGTCAATCATAAACATCTCATCTGTGGCCGGTCTGAGAGGCGCATCTGGCGTGAGCGCCTATTGCGCAAGCAAGGGAGGCGTCCGGCTATTTACCAAGGCAGCCGCCGTTGAATGTGGCCAGCTGGGCTATGCTATTCGGGTTAACTCCGTGCATCCTGGCATAATCGACACGCCGATTTGGCAAAAGGGCATCACTCGCATGGCGGAGACCATGAGTGCAGAGCAACGCGCCACAATGTCCGCTCAAGTTGGCGCAAATGCTTTTGACGTGGAAGCAATCGGCGCTCAGTCAGCCCCCATGGGACGCGCCGGCCGACCGGATGAAGTTGCCGCTTTGGTCGTTTTCCTGGCTAGTGATGCATCCAGCTACATCACCGGGCAGGAACACGTCGTGGATGGCGGCATGACAGCGAAATGAGAATACTATTTTGACCATACTCCGGCGCGTTTATTGCATTTACACCGCCTTGAATGCGTAATCGCGCCGGATCTAGGAGAGATAACTTGGCGGACGTGACGATTGTAATCCCGAGCTATAATAGCGCAGCGACAATCGAAGCTGCGTTAGATAGCGCGCTCGAACAGACCATCGCTGTGGACGTTATCATTGTCGATGACGGCTCGAAGGATGAGACCGTGAGCAAGGTGCAGCAACGCGCAAACCAGAATCAAAACCTGAAGCTGATTGTTCAGGACCGAAACCAGGGACCGTCCGCTGCGCGCAACCGGGCGATATCAGAGGCCAAAACACCCTGGATCGCGATCCTTGATGCAGACGACTATATGCATCCTGACCGGCTGAGGAAAATGCTGGAGATCGGCGCGGAGGCTCAGCTCGATATCGTTGCTGACGATCTTGTCCGTGTGCCCGCCACCCCTCTTCCGGCAAATGGCACGCGCCTGTGGGCGGATAGCCCGATCGGACTCGTTCGGATGGACGCGGCGCGATTTGCGCTGGAAAACCTGAATGCACGTACCGGCAGTCGCCGCGAGCTGGGATACCTGAAGCCGATCATTCGCACCGAATTTCTGCAGGCTCACAAGATCGCCTACAACGAAGACATGCGCTTGTCCGAGGACTACGATCTCTACATGCGCTGCTTGCTGGCGGGCGCCCGCTTTGGCGTCATCGACCCATGCGGGTACTTCTCGGTCGATTATCCAAATTCCCTATCAAAGGAGTTTGCTTCCGCTGATCTACGGCGTGTGCTTGATCGCGATCGCGAATACCTCACGCACCCCGGCCTTACGCCGGAAGCACGGCGGTCAATCACCCAGCACAAAATGCAGGCCTACAAACACTGGGCCTGGATGCATCTGATCGAAATGGTGAGACAACGGGACCTTCAAGGGATCAGCGCTACGTTCATCGCGCCGCCGCAGATCGGAGCGACACTGGTCGCCCGCGTTATCCGTCATGCGCTTGGTAAGGAGCCTGTGCCACATTTTGCCGACAGAGAGGCGAAGGTGCAGCCAATCGAGAAGATATTGGCCGCATCCTAAGGCGTTAAGAGCTGTCTAAACAGCGCCTTTGGCGATTGCGATAGCCTCTTCCCGGCGCCCTTGAGCCACCATGATCGTGGCCTGCAAAATGCGCCCTGCCAGTGTCGGCGAAAGCAAAGACAGCGCACCGACATAGGACAAGACGCCGACGCCGACGAGTATGACCATTTCCAGCAAAGCGTGAACGGAATTCTCGATCAGCTTCATGCAGATCCAAACGATCACACCCATGATGATGGACGCGAAAAAGGCCGATGAACCAGCGATGACCTGGCGGCGCATCGGAAATCCGATCGACGATTTGACTGCATAGGCGCCAAGCGCCCATGTCACGAGCGTTTGACCAAACATGGCCAGCGCAACCGCCTCGAGGCTGATGTGAATTGTCGCGCCAACGGCCAAAACGGTCAGCAGCAGGCCTACAAGCGAGATTTTGAATGTCCAATCAACACGTCCAACACCATTCAGAACGCCTGAATTGAAAGCGCTGGTCGGTGTACGAAGCCCCATGAGAAGGAAGACCTGGATTGTTGGGACGGCAGGTATCCATTGCTCTCCAAAGACGACCGGGATCGCAACCGGCGCCAGAACGCAGGACCCGATAAAGGTCGGGTACGCAATCAAGGCCGCAAGCTTCATCGCGCCTTCGATAGCGCGGTAGAGTGTCGGCAAGTCATGTTGCGTTTGCGCCGCGACCGGCAAGGATACGGCGGCAAAGGGTGTTACGAAGGCGGCCTTCGCCTGGTCCAGGAGTCGGACGGCCATATTGAACATGCCCAGTGCGGCCGGGCCGAGAATGGCGCCTACCAGGCCCCTCGAAACAGTGCCGTCGGCCGCCGCCACGACCTTGGTGGCCATGTTTAGAGAATTGAAACGGGAGAGCTCCCGCGTTTCGGCCCAGCTGGACTTGAACGAGGGCCGCCATTTCGCCATCGCGGTAAAGGCAATCAATCGCACCACGCGCCGGGCCAGTTCCATGTAAATCAGGGCCCATGCGCTTAGGAGCATGAATGCGAGGACAATACCGACCACGGCAGCAAAAATTGTACCGAGAACATCAACCAGAGTGATCTCTCTATAACGCAAATCCCTCTGCAACAGCGCCGCTGGAACTGACGTCAACGCACCAATGAACAGGGATATCGAAAAAAGCCGGATCATCGGCACAAGCTCAGCGTGATTAAACGCGTGCGCTATCCATGGCGCCGAAATATTGATGCCCAGCCAGAATACCGCAGCCAATACAAGCGCCTGCATGAAAACGGAACTTACATGGCCAGCCTGCAGGTCACGGCGCTGAATCAATGCATCATTCAGGCTACCTGATACTAATATCTCAGGAATGGAAAAAATCACCAAAGTGATGCCAAAAATACCGAAATCCATCGGAGACAATAGTCGCGCGATGAACACCAGCGATAGCATGCTGCCTGCCATGCCAAACCAGTTGCCAAGCGCATTCAGTACAACCGCTTTGCCAGCGCGTCGAAGCAAACTTTGAGTCATTTGGAACGGTCGACTTTCTAAAACGGCCTTATCGAAGCGACCGAGTCGGGTTGGTAGCTCTTCGAAAACATCGACGATGCCCTGCTAAGCTTAGTCATTAGCAGCAAATATCTAACGGAATTCCAACGATTTGGGGTAAAAAGTGCCGAGCGAACCCGCCATTTTAGCCCGCGCGCGAGCGAGGCGACAATACGAGACCCCGCCAGCGATGATGTAGCCAACTTGCACAGTTCGTCCACCAACCTGGAATCTCGCAGCACTTCATCGCAGCCATATTTCGATGCAAATGCCCCCCTCAAAGCTGTAATTTCAGAATGCTTGAGCGGCGCGTCACTCGTAGCCGCAGCAGTTTTCAAATCAACCAAGGCGTGGGACCAAAGTTTTTTCCGCGCCATTACAGCGCCACGCTGAATAAGCGCGTGCCGTATCGCAGCAGGATTATCCATTTTTTGGCCTTTGGCCAGATATTCGCCAAGTTCGAGCGTCAGGCGGATATTTCGAAATATAATCCTGTCGAATTGCGCCCAGGAGGATGACATTGAATCGGCGTCGACCTGGTTGTCCTTCGTGCCCCTAACCCCATCGTGAATTCGCTGTCGGAATATATAGTCTTCCGTGGACACGGGCTTTGCGATCCGAGCCAGACGGATCAACATCTCATAGTCCTGCGACCGCACGAGGGTTTCGTCGAATGGGCCCACAAGATCATACAGCGCCTTGCGAACGATCATGCCAGGCTGGTGAGCGAACATGTCTTCCAGTGTCGCCGTGAGAAAATCGACGGATTCACAATCGCGCCAATAGCCATCCTCGAGCATACGGGTCGTGCCAGTTGCATCGACTGTAAACCGTTCATGCCGTCCGTAAGCCATGTTGGCGGCAGGATCGCTAAGCAGAAGATTCATAAGCGTCTCAAGGCCGCCCGGAAGCGCCACGTCGTCGTCGTCGAAAATCCACACCAATCCTTCGGGCACTAAACTCAGCGCCATGTTCAGTGCCGCAGCCTTGCCTCCGTTCGGCTTCGACAGAACTTCAACGTGGCCCTCATACGCTTTCAGCACGTCCAGTGTATCGTCAGTCGAACCGTCATTGATCACAATGAACTTATCGACAGGCCAAGTCTGCGCCAGAATTGATTCAATGCTCTCCACGAGGAAGGCCGATCTGTTGAAGGTCGAAATCAGGACTGTAACTTTGTTATTCGTCATAAGCTCTGCTGACATGCACAATAGCCACTAACTTCAACCCTCGGATTTGCATGACTCTTCATGGCTGCGAACTTACTCTGACAACCCTTAGCAAATAATGCGCCAACTCTCGAACCCAACAGAAGTCAATAGGTTCCGGCGTAATGTGAGGTCTGGCCCTTGAAGATCGCTTTTTCACCGCATTCCCGATGATCTCGGAGTCATTCATCGCGAGGGGTGCGGCGGCTCTTATTGATCAGGGCCATACCGCAGATATTGCTTTGCCCCCAGTAAACTGGATCGTTTCTACTTGGAGTTTCCGTTAGTTTGGAACCTGTCTGAATACAATCAATTAGCCCCCCCCCTCTCCGCATGCCAACAGAAGGCGTGGCTAGCCGAGTGACACGTCAGATGGAATTCCGCAGCAAAGCGATCGCATTAGCTGAACGTCCTTGGGCAAATAGCACCAACGCCTGAAAGACGCGCTTGGCCAGACGAGGGCTAACGCAAGCAAATGCGATCCCATAAACGGGCACACCGACCACAACCAAAATAGCGAGTTTAGTTAAATCAGGCCAATCTACCGGCAAGCATAGCCGGGTCGCCCAAACGACCAATGCCATTACCGTCGAAGCCACGAGCGCACTCATACTGCTTGAGAAATAACGGACCATTGAGAACCCGGTTACCCTTTTTACGAAGAATGCACTTAACAACCAGAACAGAAGTTGTTGAACAAGTGTGGCCCACATCACAGCCATCAAGCCGAACGGGATGGCAAGAGAAATTAAAATTGCGGCTGAAAGACAGGTGAGACTAATTAATTTCAAAGACTCGTCAGGGCGACCGAGACCAAGCAGAATGCCCGAATTCAGAGCAATCGATGGCGCGCTAATTCCCCCAATTAAGATAATCTGAATCAATGGGATTGCTGCATGCCACTGTTGGCCGAGAAGAAAGGGCACACCAAGTGGCGCGACAGCAACGCCCCCCAGAAAAGTAGGAAATGCGATCAATGATGACAGTCTAATAGCTCCACCAATCGCGCGGTGCAGGAGCGGCATATTATCCCTGGATTGCGCAGCGACTGGCATCGATACTGACGAGAAAGGTGTGATGAGGGCCGCTTGCGCCTGATCAAGCAGCCGGTTTGAAATGCTGAACATGCCGAGCGGCGCAGCACCTAAAAACCCACCAATCAGCGCAGATGGAATAGACTGCTGCACACGGTTTACAAGTTTGACGGCAATGTTCAGTGAATTGAACCGGGCGAGATCGCGCACATCTTGTCGGGTGAACGCAAGCGAGGGACGCCACTTCGTCAGGAACATGACCATTACCAACCTGACCACCCGCCGCGCGAGTTCCATATACAGCAGCGCCCAAGCATTCCGTAAGTAGTATGCGAGGGTGATGCCCACTCCAAGAGCAACGAACGTTCCGACAATATCGATTGTTGTAATCTCGCGATACTTCAAATCACGTAGCAGCAAAGCAAATGGTACCGAGGCAAACGCCGCAAGAAACAGGACGTAAGAATATAGGCGGATCATTGCAACAAGCTGAGGTTGCTGGAACATTCCCGCAATGAGCGGCGCGGCCAACTGTATTATCCCCCAAAGAATAAGACTCAAGATCAGGGACTGGGCAAGTACTGAATTGATGTGACCAGGCTTAAGCTCGTTTCGCTGTATCAGACTCTCGTTCAGGCTTCCCGATGTCAGGATCTCTGGAACAGCGAGGGTCACCAGCACCATTCCAAACAGACCGTAGTCGGCAGGAGCTACCATCCTTGCTATAATAACCAGCGACGCAAGTCCGCCCAACATGCCCACCCAATTACCCAATGCGCTCAGGAAAACAGCGACGCCAGCACGCCTCAAAATACCTTGTTTCATAAGACTTTTCCTGATTTACCTAAGATGGTCTTCTGTGATTCTTGCCAGAAACGCGCAAGTTTCTCGCAGGCAAACAGGTTTAGAAGACTCATCTTTGCACTCATCGAACAATTGACTTGCTTTAGATCAGCTCGTTGAAGACGCCCCATTGTAGGTCGGCACCAAAACGCTGACTAAAATTTTATCCATTTAGCTCTGACATCGTCCCAAGAGAAGCAGTTATGCTGCGCAACGGGCTCTGGGTGACAAAGCAACTTAAGGCCAACCCAGCCTTGTATTGTGATTTTGCTGTAGGGTGTATCTGGCAGGCGGGGCCTGGATGCACCCCTGGTCTTTGCGGACCGCAGCGTAGCGAATGGCCCGCCTGCCAGAGCTCGGCCGGGTCAGCCGGGGGTAAGCGTCCGACGAACCCGCCCTTGACCTGATCAGGCTTTGAAGTTCCACGGCAGCAGTTCGTCGATCCGGTTGATCTTGTGGTCCGCGATCCGGGACAAGACATTGGTGAGCCAGGCCTGTGGATCGATTTGGTTGAGCTTGGCGGTCTCGATCAGGGTGTAGGCGACGGCAGCGGCATGTTCTCCGCCTTCGGAGCCTGCAAACATCCAGTTCTTTCGCCCGATGGCGAGGCCCCGCATGCCGCGCTCAGCCACATTGTTATCGATCTCGATGTTCCCATTCGACAGATAGACTTCGAGCCGCGGCAAACGGGTTAGTGCATAACGGATAGCCTTCGCCAGCTCCGACTTGCCAGAGATCTTGGGCAGTTCAGATTGCAGCCAGCCGATGAGCTCATCAAACGCGGGGCGAGCTTTTGCCTTACGAAGCGCAGCGCGTGTGTCAGGTGGCTGGCCGCGGGCTTCAGCTTCGACCGCGTAGAGTGTCGCAATGCGCGCTACCGCTTCGGTCGCAACAGCCGAGCCGGTCGCCCTGGCGATGTCGAAGAACTTGCGGCGGACATGGGCCAGACAGGCCACTTCGGTGATGTCGCCGGACCGGTAGAGTTCTTCGAACCCGGCATAGCCATCGGCATGCATGAACCCGCTATATCCCTTCAGGTGCTCCGCGGGACGGATGCCCTTCCGGTCCATTGAGAACCTGTAGAATGCCGCCGGCGGCGCATCTGATCCGTGAGGCCGCTCATCGCGTGCATAGACCCAGACCCGACCGGTCTTTGTCTTTCCGTTTCCGGGCGCGAGTACATCGACCGGTGTGTCATCGGCATGGATCGCAGTGCCATCGCGCACATGGCGTCCGATCGCCTCGGCCAGGGGTTCCAGCAAAGCCACCGACTTGCCGACCCAGTCCGACAGGGTCGAGCGCTCAAGCTCGACGCCTTCGCGCGCATAGATCTGGCTCTGGCGGTAGAGCGGCAGGTGGTCGGCATACTTGGAGACGAGGACATGCGCGAGCAGGCCCGGACCGGGACGACCCCGTTCGATCGGGCGGCTCGGAAGATGAGCCTGGTGGAACCGGTCACAGCAGGTGCAAGCCATGCGGGGGCGTACATAGCGATTCACCACGAACCGACCCGGAAGATACTCAAGCTCTTCGGTGATGTCCTCACCGACCTTCTTGAGCTTGCCGCCGCAATCATTGCAGGCCTCGCCCGCGGGCAAGACATGCTCACTCCGCGGCAGGTGTTCAGGAAGTGGTTTACGGACCGGCTTGTCCATCGCGGCCGGCTCGGTCTCGGCAGCAGGCGCCTCTGTGCTGCGCGTGATCTCCAGGTCTTCCAGCATCAGCTGGAGTTGTTCGATCCCTTCTGAGGATGTGCCGAAGCGGTTGCGCAACTGGGTCATCAGCTGGAGCTTCAGCTTCTCGATCAGAAGGTCTCGCCCGCGTAGTTCTGCCCGCGCCGACAGCAGCATCGCCTTCAGCGCATCAACGTCATCGGGAAGATCAGCTACATCCGTCATGATCTGAAACTACCCCGGTTCGCACCACCCGTGAATCCCGAAAATCGCTTCACCCCGTCTTCAGCGGACGCCAGGTCCGCTTGGTAATCCGCCAGTCGATGCCTTCCAGTAACATGGCGAGTTGCGCCTGGCTGAGATGTACCTTGCCGTTCTTCGCCGAAGGCCAAACGAAGTGTCCACGCTCAAGCCGCTTGGCAAACAGGCATGCGCCCTGGCCATCCCACCAGATCACCTTCACAAGATCGCCGCGCCGACCCCGGAACACGAACAGGTGTCCGCAGAAGGGATCTTCCTCAAGAACCTTCTCGGCCAATGCTGAGAGACCGCCAAAACCCTTGCGCATATCGGTCACGCCAGCGGCCAGCCAGACCTTCGTCGACGCCGGAACCGGTATCATCGCTCCAACCTGCGGACGAGTTCACAGATATGGCTGACATCAAAGCCGCCCTCGACGCGCACCTTGCAGCCGCCGGGCGTCGTGATCTCAAAACGCATATCCGCCAAAGCCGCAACCGGACGGCGTGAGATCGTGACCTTCGAAGGATCCGCATCTGTTGCGATCGTCACCGGAAGGAACTCACCCGCCTCATCCTGCGTCGCCGCATATCGCGGATCGCGCAGCCACTTGAAGACCAGGTTGGCGTTCACATCGTAACGCCGCGCAACCTGCGAGACCGACACACCCGGCACCCGCGTCTGTGCCACAATCTGCTGCTTCTCTGCATCATCCCAAAAACGGCGTGTCCACCTGCCCGCCATCGATAAACCCACCCTGGTGCCCACTAACGATAGTGGACACCAGCGCCCTCTATCGGACGCTCTAGCATCAATGGATCAGAGCAAGTCGCAAGGGCGGCCAGGCCGTACGCTTACAGCCGGGGCGCCATTGCCAACCTCGCATGCCTGCGACTTAGGGCAGATGCGCGGCCAGCGCCATATCTGGGACGGGCGAAAGCAGGTGCGCACAAGCCTCTATCAGGTCGCCTTCATTGCAACCCGGTTCGACCCGGCCCTGAAAGCCCTGCGCCAACGCCTCGAAGCGGCCGGAAAGCCGTTCAAGGTCGCATTATCGCCGTCGCCCGCATCCTGCTCACACACCTCAACGCCATCGTCAGAGAGCAGCGAAACTACGTGCCGGGATAACAGTTTCTACACCTACTTTTCGCAGTGTTTATTGCGCCAAGAGATTTGCGCTGCACGATCTGGCGTGCACGGTAATCGTAATGACTATTTACCGTGCGGACGAGAAAATGATCTCAGCATGCACAAACATGGACCATAAGTTTATTTTTTGGGTCCAAGGTGGCGTCATTCTCCATGGGATTGATTTTAGATGTATGGCACGAAGATTGCTAGATACTGTTGCATGTAACTTGATATGCTTCGAGCTACGCAGAACAATAAGCTCTAACGACGTGCGATGCCAGCAGGCATCTATCGGTGAGGACTGGGAACTGATGACGCAAGCTGAATCGGTGGAACTCGATACCAATAGACCAGGTCAGCTGTACGGCTCAGATCTGATCAGAGAGTTCGGTTTCCTGAAAATTGTAAAAGAAGACTTTCACAATCACTACAGTCAGCTGACCGCTCCTGGGTTCTACGCCTTGTTCGTTTATCGACTCGGCACACTCGCGAACATGTATCGAAATAAGCTGGTTCGATGGCCACTTCTGACGCTTTATGTTTTGGGACAAAGGTTTGTGAGGAATTTTTTTGGGATTGAAATTTTCCGACATGCCAAAATTGGCCGACGTCTCAACATTGGCCACCAGCATGGGATTGTGATCCATGAGTATGCAACGATAGGTGATGATGTAATCATCAGACATTCGGTGACGTTTGGAGTCGGAACCGAGTGGATTACAGGCGTAGGGCCAATTATTGGCAACCGTGTCACCTTTAGTCCAGGCTGCGTCGTCGTCGGGAACATAACCATCGGAGACGATGTGTCAGTGGGGCCGAATTGCACGATAACTCAGGACGTACCAGCAGGCAGAACGCTATTCATGCCCCCGCCCAGATCCCTACCTAAGCAAGAATATGCCAAAGAACAGTAAAACGTTCCATTGCAGGTCCGGCGTCGTGCAGACCATAAGGCATAGCCAAGAACATCCCAACTACAAGCTGATCTGAAAGGAAGATAACGGAATGAGCCTTCAACGAAATGACGCGCTTCAGGCCATCTACAGCGCCATTCAGGAAATGAACTCCCAGCTGAAAGCTGAGCGTCAATTATCCGCAACCGAGGATATGCTCATATACGGAGAAGGCGCGCCGCTAGACTCCCTCGATCTGGTCAACCTGATCATGTCGGTTGAGCAGCACATTATGGACCTGACGGGCGAAGAGCTTGTACTTGCCAGCGAGTCTGCGATGTCTCGAAAGAGAAGCCCTTATCGGTCCGTTAGTGCACTGGCGGATTATGCCGTTGAAATTGCTAAAGAGACAGCTTGAAAATGGCGACAGATTCAAAAGTGATGGTCATAACCGGCACCCGTAAGGGGATTGGCAGATTTCTGGCTGAACACTATCTGGAGTGCGGCTGGATTGTTGCAGGATGCAGCAGAGATGAGAGCGAACTCAAGCACGAAAACTACAGGCATTTTTGCGTCGATGTAGCAAACGAGAAGGCTGTCACCGGGATGATCCGGGCTGTCACGCGCGAATTTGGCAAACTTGACGTTCTCTTGAACAACGCCGGAATTGCCAGCATGAACCACGCCTTGCTTACCCCCGTGTCGACGGTTGAGCGCATTTTTCAAACGAACGTGTTCGGTACATTTCTTTTCTGTCGAGAAGCAGCAAAGCTGATGGGCCGAAATAAATATGGGCGTATTGTCAATTTTGCGACGGTTGCAACTCCGCTAAAGCTAGAGGGTGAAGCAGTGTACGCTGCATCCAAAGCGGCGGTCGTGTCCCTCACGGAAGTGCTTGCCAGAGAGTTCTCAGGTCTGGGCATTACAGTCAATGCTGTCGGCCCGACACCCGTACCCACTGACCTTGTTGGATCTGTGCCTGAAGCAAAGATGACAGCTCTCATCGCCAGGCAAGCAATCCCTCGCTACGGCGAGATGCGCGATGTTCTCAACGTCATAGATTTCTTCATCCGTCCCGAATCTGATTTCATGACTGGCCAGACACTGTATCTCGGAGGCGTTTGATAAATGGTGGAGCGAATGCTCGACGTCCTGGCTGCACGCTTCGCGCATGCCGGTGATGCGACCGCGCTAGCCAATGACGACACTTCTTTCTCGTATAATGAACTCAGCGCATCCATCGAGACGTGGACACAGCGCCTAGCCGCAGCGGGGATTGAACCAGGTACGGTCGTTTTGCTGCGGGGTGACTTTACGCCTGATGGTATCGGTGCCCTGCTGGCTCTACTTGGTCGCGGCGCCATCATCATTCTGGTCGCGCCATCAAGCTTTGAAAAACAAGCTGAATTCGCTCGAGTTGGTCATGCGCAAGTTTGCGTAGATTCATTTGACGGAACGATTACTGGGTTAGCCTACGATGGCGATCAAGCCCTCTATGATGAGCTGCGCAAAGCGACTGATCCCGGCATCGTCTTATTCTCATCGGGGTCCAGCGGCACATCAAAGGGAACTGTTCACAATGCAGCCCGATTGCTTGAGAAATTCCGCGAGCCCGGGAAAAACCTTCGCACTCTTGCTTTTTTATTGTTTGACCATATCGCGGGCTTAGACACCCTTTTGTATAGTCTCGCGAATACAAGCACACTAATCCTTCCGAATAGCCGCGCACCTGAAGACATTTGTCGCCTGCTCTCGGAGTATAAAGTAGAGGTTCTGCCAACCTCCCCCAGCTTCATCAATCTTCTGCTCCTATCCGGTGCTTACGCTCGACATGACCTCAGCTCACTAAAGATCATCACTTATGGTTCAGAGATGATGTCACAAGCTACGCTGGATCGCTGTGCAGTTGCCTTTCCTGACATCCGTATGCTCCAAAAATATGGCACATCCGAAACAGGCGCACTTCCCACTAGATCGAAGTCGAATACATCGACTTGGCTGAAGCTTGGCGGAGAAGGATTTGAATGGCGAGAACGAGATGGTCTTTTTGAAATTCGCTCCAAGACGGCCATGCTTGGATACCTCAACGCGCCCAGTCCCTTTACAGATGATGGTTACTTCAAAACCGGTGACAGAATCGAAGTCGATGGAGAGTATGTCCGTTTTCTAGGACGTGATAGCGACATTATAAACGTTGGCGGTCAAAAGGTGTTCCCAGCCGAAATCGAGGAATTAGTCCGTCAAGTGGAAGGTGTTCACGAGGTCGCAATATACGGAGAAGCGCACGCCATTCTAGGCGCCGCAGTTGTCGCCCGCATCAGACCATCGGATGAAACACTTCCGGCAGAACTACGTATGCGAATCCGCACGTTCCTTTCCGGCAAGGTGGAGACTTACAAGATTCCCCAGAAATTCAAATTCACCAATGAGTCGCTAACCACCGATAGGTTCAAAGTAATCCGCAGAGCAGCAGATGAGTAATTTGACCCAAGCGCAGATTCCGAGCGGCTTCAAGATCGCGCCAGGGCGCGGGCCCTTCTTTGACGGAAATGGACCCTTTTGGCGCAAACCCGGCCAGGATGGACGGCCACCTATATTTGGTCTTCGACCAGAAGCGCGGCATACCAATAGTCTAGGCTTTGTCCATGGCGGAATGATCGCCACTTTTTTGGACAGCGCAATGGCCCAGTCCGTTTACGAGCAGCACGAATGCCGTCTCGTAACACTCGACCTAAGTATTTCCTATAAACACGCCGTTCCTAAGGGGCGTTGGGTAGAGGCAGAAACAACACTTTCAGCCCCATTGGAAAACATTGTGAACGCTTGCGTCACAATGAGTTGCCGCAATACGATTTGCGCGACAGCAACGGGGAGGTTTCAGCTGTTCCCCAATCGCCAACCCGGCACCTTAGACTGAGAAGTCCGGCCATGATTTGTCCTTGTCGGACATAACCGTAACTGGCGCCGGCCAGTCAATACCGAAGGCTTGGTCGTCATGCCGCGCACCATACTCTGCGTCTGGCGCGTAAAATGCAGAAACCAGATAACTCACCTCCACATTATCCGTCAGCGTTTGAAACCCGTGCAGGAACCCTTCCGGGACATAAAGCTCCCGGTGGTTTTCCTCTGTCAGCTCAAATGCCTGCCACTTTAGGTATGTCGGACTATCGGGTCGCACGTCTACAATGACGTCACAGATCGCCCCACGCAGGCAACGGATGAGTTTCACTTCGGAGTGCGGCGCAATCTGGCGATGCATGCCTCTTAACGTACCCTTGTCTGCAGATACTGACATGTTCTGCTGAACAAAGCTTGATGTGAGGCCCTGCTCTGAAAATTCCCGAGAGCAAAAAGAACGTGCGAACACCCCGCGCGCATCTCCACGCAATTCGAGATCGATTAACATTGCTCCGAGTAGTTCAGTCTTGTGAAACAGCATGCATATGTTCCCGGTTTAGGTGGAATTCCAATTGCAATCCTAGGTCAAACTCTGGAATGTCACAATGGCATGCTATATGCATCTGCCCAGACAGATTCCACCAATTGAAAGCGAGTTTTTGATGCGCGTACTATTTACAGGGGCGGATGGCTATATAGGCGCACTGCTCGGCCCTTACCTTTTACAAAATGGTATTGATGCTGTTGGCCTTGATACGGGGTTCTATCGTCAAGGTTGGCTGTATCCGATGTCGGGCCCACGCCCGCAAATAATCACAAAAGACCTTCGCGACATAGAAGCAGAGGACCTCGCCGGCTTTGATGCCATTGCGCACCTTGCCGAGCTGTCAAATGATCCGCTCGGCCAGCAAAACCCTGGCCTGACGCATGAGATCAACCATGCTGGGTCACTGCGCCTTGCACAACTGGCTGAGAAGGCCGGAGTAAAGCGCTTTGTCTACATGTCCTCATGCTCGGTTTATGGTGTCGGACAGCCAGATCAAATTCTTGACGAGACAAGCCCTATCAATCCGCAAACAGCCTATGCCGAATGCAAGGCCAAGGTGGAGCGTGACGTTGGCGCGATGGCTGATGATAGTTTTGAGCCATGCTTTCTGCGTAATGCCACGGCTTATGGCGCATCTCCTCGTCAACGGTTTGATATCGTGCTTAACGACCTTTGCGGGTTGGCGTGGACTACAAAGGAAATCAAATTACTTTCCGACGGATCCCCCTGGAGGCCCTTGGTCCATGCACTTGATATGTGCCAGGCCGTCCTGTTATCTTTAACCGCGCCCGGGGATTCAATCCGTGGACAGATATTTAATGTCGGATCCAGCGAGCAGAATTACCGCGTGATTGATATCGCCAAGATTATTGCAAACGAGTTTCCTGGCTGCGAGTTGATCGTGGGCGAGCCCGGTGCTGACAACCGCTCATATCGGGTCAATTTTGACAAGATCGGACAAGTCCTGCCTGACTTCAAATGCGAGTGGACCGCAGAACTAGGCGCCAAGCAGATGCATGAGATTTTCAAGCGTATAGATATGACAAAGGATGAGTTTCAATCTCCGCCATACACGCGCCTCAAAATGCTTATGAAGCACCGAAAAGCCGGACTTCTGGATGACAAGCTCTTTTGGACTTACGGCTAGGGTGGTCTACTCATGATTATTGTCGATACGGCCCTTCAAAAGCGTGAATCTGAGGGACGGCCAATTAAGGTCGGTATGATTGGCGCTGGCTTCATGGGCTCGGGGATTGCGCTTCAAATAGCAAACTCAGTCCCGGGAATGAGACTGTGTGCGATCGCCGCACGAACACCCCAGCGCGGCATCGATGCCTTTGCACAGAGTGTTGACGCCGAAAGTGTCATACGCGCTTCGAGCCAAGCTGATATTGAAGATGCGATCCGATCGAATAAGCCAGTCGTAACCGATGACCCCGTTGCACTTGGTCGCGCGCAAGGGCTGGACGCGATTATTGAAGTAACCGGATCGATGGACTATGCCGCTTCTGGCGTGCTTGCCGCTATAGAGACTGGCAAGCACGTCATCATGATGAATGCCGAACTGGACGGCACAGTCGGGCCGCTCCTTAAAGCGAAGGCCGATAAAGCCGGCGTCATTTACACGAATGTTGATGGCGACCAGCCAGGCGTGCAAATGAATCTGTACAGGTTCGTTCAGGGAATTGGTGTGAAGCCCGTACTCTGCGGAAACATAAAGGGACTGCAGGACCCTTACCGAACCCCTGATACCCAGCGCGGATTTGCTGAGAAGTGGGGCCAGAATGTCCACATGGTAACGTCTTTCGCCGACGGCACCAAGATCAGCTTTGAGCAAGCGATCGTTGCAAACGGAACAGGCATGCGCGTTGCAAAGCGCGGCATGATCGGACCTGACCCGACGGGGCGTGACCCAACGCTTCCGCTGCGCCCGCTGGAGGAGTACATTGATCTGCTGGCACCGCACATTGATCCCGAAGGTCCGGGCATTGTCGACTACGTCGTAGGCGCCAAACCCGGCCCTGGCGTATTCGTCCTAGGCACACACGATAACCCGCGCCAGCAGCATTATCTCAATCTCTACAAACTGGGCACAGGCCCCTACTATCTTTTCTATACACCCTACCATCTTTGTCATTTCGAAGCGCCACTCACCATCGCTCGCGCTGTGCTCTTCTCGGATGCCGCTCTCACCCCAAAAGGCGCTCCTCAGGTAGGTGTTGTTTCGATCGCTAAAAAGAACCTGGCAACGGGCGAAGTTATTGATGCACTTGGCGGCTTTGCCAGCTATGCGGAAGCCGAAAACATGGACGCCGTTGCCGCAGAAGGCTTGCTGCCTGCCGGCCTCGCCGAAGGCGCACGACTCATTCGTCCTGTGGCAAAGGACGAACCCATCAAGTTCAACGATGTCCACTTGCCAGAAGGTCGGCTTATAGACCGTCTCTATCAAGAACAGTCAGACCTGTTTGGCCTTTCGTCTCACGGAGCGAAATCATGAAAGTCCTAATCCTCGCCGGCGGTTTCGGAACTCGTCTCAGTGAAGAAACAACCATCAGACCCAAGCCTATGGTGGAAGTCGGCGGCCACCCAATACTGTGGCATATCATGAAGCATTATTCTTATCACGGCTTCAACGAATTCGTGGTTCTGGGTGGCTATAAGGTAGAGTTTATCCGCAATTATTTCCTGAACTACACCAAGAGCTCAAGTGACTTTACGGTTGACCTTTCAACCGGTGAGCTTGTTTGGCAACGCCATAATGCCGAACCCTGGAAAGTCACAGTTCTTGATACTGGCCTGAACTCCATGACGGGGGGACGGATCAAACGCGCCAAGGAAATCGTAGGATATGAGCCCTTCTGCCTTACCTATGGAGATGGCGTGTCGGACGTTGACATCGCAAACCTCGTCGATTTCCATAAAAAGAAGGGACTCGCCTGCACTGTTACTGCCGTCGTGCCACCCGGGAGGTTCGGTGTGCTTGCATTCGACAAGACCGGAGAACGCGTAGAAGCGTTTCGTGAAAAAGACCAGGAAGATGTTGGCCTGATCAATGGAGGCTTTTTCGTTTGCGAACCCTCCGTATTCGATTTGATTGAAGGCGATGACGCAGTCTGGGAACAGGAACCCCTGGAGCAACTGGTCAAAGGCGGCCAATTGTCGGCTTTTCGCCACCGCGGCTTCTGGCAAGCGATGGATACACTGCGCGACCGCCATTACCTCGAGAAACTCTGGGAAAGCGGCAAGGCGCCTTGGGCGCTCTGGCGTTGAGGTATGCATCTCGGTGGAGGGACAACTGGACTGTAAGGTTCAAGGCTATTGCCAGCCTGGATATCCAGACCAATTGCGCCTAACACCAAGCCTTTGCATGCCCCAATCCATGAGGGCATCAGCGACCAGCACCCAATTGAAAGGCCACCCGGCATTTTTAAGCGCCTCAAAATGGCGCTCGAGATTTTGGTCGCCTCCGTCCTCCTTGCGCCATTTTAGAATACGTCGAACGTAATAGCGCCGGTACTGAAGGAGACGCTTTTCATAGTCGCTTCCGAACGCCTTTGGGCCATATTCATTCATCAGATACAGGGCTTCTCTGGTCCAAGCTCTTGTTTTCGGTCCGAACTTTTGATTGGTGACTGTGCTATCGTCTACTCGGATGAACCCAAGTGACTTATGTACGAACCCGAACTTTGAGTGGGTAAGCAGGCTTAAAGCAGTATCCAGGTCGAATGCACTTTGAAGGGGTGGTTGGAAAAGTGGTTGCCGTTTATCGGCAACTGATTTTCGCACCAGCGTGTGAATAGGTATGATGATGCCTTCGCGCAGCAAGGTCATACGGATGGCTTCAATACCACCAAAAACGGATCTATCTTCAGGCCAATAAGTCTCTTGCTCTTCGCCGAAACACCGGTAATCGCAACCAACCACGCCTATCTCTGGATCAGTCTCGGCAAGCGCCACCATTTCCGAAACACTTTCAGGTGACATCGTGTCGTCCGCACACAAAAGCCGAATATACTCTGCATCCTCGGGAACATGTGACACGGCGCTATTCCAATTGTCACGCAATGGCAAGGTCTCGGAATTGCGATGAACAAGCAGAGGAACTCGTCCAGCCGTATATCGCGCAATAATCTCCGCAGTACCGTCCGAACTACAATTGTCCAGAATCACATGTACGAGATTGGGATAGGTCAACGCCTGCACGCATCGCATTGTTTCATCTAGGAATTTTTCTCCGTTGTATACCGGAGTTACAACGGCAACAAATGGCGACGCGTTCATATTTAAATTCCTATTTTTTCAGCATCAAATTTGAGTTTGGACCGCTTGGAGCAAGATATAATCTAGAGGCTCTATCAGCGATAGCTGGTTGCAATCTGAGCGCAATATGTCAATTTCAGCGTGGCACGTCCCTTGCTTGCAGGAGGGCAAGAGGAGAAGCAATCTTGGCCAAAACAGATGATGAAATTATCGTCGCATTTGGCATAGATGCGAACTATGCGCCTCATATGGCTGTCGTTGTTGCATCGATTGTTGCCAACAGCCCAAATGCCCGATTTCGATTCATGATTCTCAATGACGGAATCCCAAAAGCAGAACAGCTCAAATTAGAATCCGTTGCTCAAGGTCATACATTTGACTGGTGCTGTATGGATGACTTGCGAATACTATCTTTAAAAACCAAGACGCATGTCAGCCGTGCATCATATTACAGGATCGCGATCCCGACAGTTGCACCTGAGAACGCAGAAAGAGTAATTTACCTGGACTCGGATATCGTTGTAATAGGCGACTTGGTGGATCTCTGGAAATCCGATTTGGAGGGAAAATCCATCGGCGCCGTCTTCGATATCAATGTTGACTCAGTGGACTTTGCGAAGAGATGGGATCTGGCGCCAAGCCGGCTAAACTATTTTAACGCAGGCATCTTAGTCTTGGATTTGAAGAAAATCCGGGCAGAGAAGAAAATCAACAATGCATTTGATCTCCTTGCCAGCCAATGGGACAAGCTGGTTTACGATGACCAATGCCTGCTGAATGTATTATATTGGAATGACTGGAAACTCCTGGACCCGGTTTGGAACTTTCAGCGCAATATGATTTTGCCCAATCTTGAGCAAACATCCTTCGCGACGCCAGAAGAAATACCGTCAGGGCGTCGTCCAAGAATCGTTCATTTCACCCAGACCAACAAACCGTGGTCGGTAGATGCCTACCACCCCTTCGTTTGGCTATATTATAAGTATCTTCGTCGGACGCCCTATTGGAGCCAAGTCAACCGCTCTGCAAGGACGACTTTTATGAAGCACCTTCGCCGTTTCATAAAGACCCAAGTGTCCCTGCGAAAATATCATCGTGAATAGCTGCATTCTATTGCGGATTCAATAGATCGCAGCAACACACTCGCCGAACCGTTCGGCTGGAGTTTGGTAATGTGACCTGAGCCCCTTCAGTTCTTAAAATAACTAAAGTGTTGCGATGATCCCTCGAACCCATAACATTATTTCGCTGTGAGCATAGCTCAGCACTAGAACTGAAAATAGATAAATTGTTTCAGCTCTCCGAGTGAAAAATATGCGACAGCACACACAACCCCCGCAGCAACAGCGCTCTTCCGCCAATGTCGGCGCAACACCTTCTCCGTCTTTCCAGTTACTGGTCCAGTGCTAAAACTCTCAACAATCTGCTGACTGTTTGGGGTGCTTATTGCGATGAATCCCGCCACAAGAAGCCAAGTGTATTTGGACACTATCAACGTTGCTGATCCAAATGGACCTACCACCTGTCTTGCCCAACTATCCCCCATTAATGAGTGCGCCAGAAGCCATGAGTTGTTACTGCCTAACCCATTTGCGCCCACCAGACCTGAGAATACACCTGCAGCAATGTTCAAACTTGGTGACGCAAAAAACACCCAAGCCATCATTACCGAGAACAGAGTCAGCCCCTGCCCGGCCAGTGTGGGCAGAAATATACTGATGCCCCGCCGGTCAAAATGGTTCTTCAATCGAATCCAACCGTGATTGATCATGAGATATATTCCGTGCAGCGCACCCCAGATCACAAATGTAAAAGCCGCGCCATGCCACAGTCCACCGATCAGCATCGTGATGAAGAGATTGGTAAACCGACGCCCGGCTCCGTGACGATTGCCACCCAATGGTATGTATACATAATCTCGCAACCAGCGCGATAATGTCATATGCCAGTTTCGCCAAAACTCAATAATGGATTTGGCTTTATACGGGGAGGCAAAATTGAATGGTAGGCGAATGCCAATCATGCGCGCCAACCCGACAGCCATATCTGAATATCCGGAAAAGTCGAAATATAACCCCAATCCAAAAGCGAGGGTTGCCGTCCAGGCGTCAAAGAAGTCCGGCTCTGAAGCGCCCAGCGCAAAAACTGGTTCCGATATCGCTCCAAGCGGATCTGCAATGAGCACTTTCTTCGCAAGCCCAATCGCAAAATAGAAAACACCCGCCGTGAAAGCTCGCCGACTGAATCGATAGATTTCACGACGCTCAAACTGCGGCAGCAGCTCACTGTGGTGAACAATTGGCCCCGCAATCAATTGCGGATAATAACTGACAAAAAGCAGGTACTGGGGAAATGTATAGCGAGGCGTTTCCGGCTTAGTTGCATCGACAAGGTAAGCGATTTGTTGAAACGTATGAAAGGAAATAGCCAAGGGTAAAACCAAGGCCTGCATCGTGAATTCGACTCCAGACAACGCCGTAAGATTATCTGCGATGAATATCCGATACTTGAAGAACGCCAACGCCAACACATTCAGCGTTACGCCGAATATTAGTAACTGTCGGGTTCGCCGAGCCGACACATCCCGTATCTCTGTAATCCACCGGCCAAGGCAAAAATCAACCGCGATCCAGATGAGGAGTAGACCGAGATAGAGAATGCTCCACCATCCATAAAAAACGAGTGAGCACCCAATAAGCCAAAACCTAGCAAACGCGCTAGAATGACGACCAATGAGAAAAAAACCGATCAATGTGATCGGCAAAAAGAGTGTGATAAAACCGAATGAATTAAATAGCATGTGCTTAGTTATCGCCTGCATTGCTGACGCGCTCAGCGATCATGCCACTAAACCGGCGCGCATAGTCGGGCATAAGGTGTACTGGGTCTGCAAATGCCTCGTTCCCCCAATCCATATCGGATCCATCCAGGAACATCGCATCTCCTACTAGGTTCTGCCGTATGTCCTCCGTCCAAGCTTTGTAGATTAAGCCGTCACGATCAAAACGGTCGCGCCACTCCGGCATTACTGGAATGGTTGCTACAATGAATTTAATATCTGCCTCATCGAGAAGTACGGAAAGCTCCCTTAGGACGTCAAAACATTCAGCATCGATGATTGGTTTGGGTCGCCAGGGCGCAGGACCCAGCATTAAACTCGAACCGTACGCATCCATTTCCATAGAGGATTGAGGATTTAGCCCTAGATTGGATTTGGTGCGCGTCTGCGCTTCAGTAATCAAATAGGATATTCTTGGATTAACAAGATATGGCAGCCAGTAAGGCACACGCCGCGCAATATACTGCTTCGCCAACCATGTGTTCATGAACGCGGCTTGAGAGGCCGGACAAGCATCAAAATCTCGCGGCGCCAGAACCACTAAGACAGTGTCCACACTTGGTGAAATATCCAACAACAACTTTGTGAAGTAGGCTGTTTCGTGCACATACAAATAGCATGGCGCCGCATTAATCGCGCGCGTGTCGTCAGTTTGAAATGGTGTCATGTCCAGATTTCGCCAGGTCGCGGATGACCCAACCGCCATGAATGTCATTTCACCAAGAGCTTGTTTGCGCAAAAACGCCAGCTTTTCATCAATACAGGCGGTCGCGACAAGCGGAGGGGCAGGCAACAAGCCTTGCGACTTGAGGATAAACAGACCCACTCCCAGTAATAGCGCTGTTATTCCCACCGCTGAAGAAAAGTACGCCAACCAATATCGAATGAAGTTTGGCTCCCAGCGAGCGTCACCACTTGGATCATGCGAATGCTTTGATCGTGAAGGACCATCTTTTCCTGACATAGGATTCCATCCCACCCAACAATCACAGTTCGAATTTTAGTTAATGGTGCAGAGAGCGAACTGTCAATATTTGCGCCCGTCGGCTGAGCGAGTCATTCCAGCAATCCCAGATCTGGTACATTTCGGATCTCAAGCAAATCGATCAAGGCATCAAGCGTCTCATCGTCTACCAATCCGGTTTCCGGCATGTTTGTACCAGGCGCAAACGCGGATGGGTCTTGCAGGAATGCCTCCAAACGCTTGCGAGTCCATCGCCCGCCCATCCCACTCAAGGATGCTGAGTAAGCATCAAACTCAGTCGAAGCGATACGTCTGTTGAACACATTAGCAAGATTCGGCGCATTCGAGTTGTCGTTCGGATGCAGTGAATGACACGTTTGACAGCTATCCATGATGGCGCGCACGTTGCGCTCTACAGATGCGGGGAGCGCCAATGCAGATAGGTATTGATCTGTAGAGTGATCAACATAACTATCCGCTCCCGGAGTAAGCGTCAGTAAGGTATTGCTGTCAGACCATATGACAATCGTGCCATTGCTGTGTGACAGAACATACCGCCCCCTCACATCAACACCTATCGGCTCGGCAAATACAACTCGGTCATCACGTATCCTCAATCGAACAATACTTTGCGTCAGCAGTGTTGAGACGACCATATCTCCGTCCCATGCATCATGAAAATTTTGCACCTTCGAGAGGGCTGACACGGCGATCGACGGAACCCAGGAAAAAACGGGTTCCTGATATGTTTCATGCCGCCCATTAGCACGTTGGCCGGGCCATGGCCCCAAATTGTAAAGTGTTCCATAGGTTTCCAGGGGCCAGCCATAAAACTCACCAGGCTTGATTAGATTGAGTTCGTCACCCCCACGCGGACCATGCTCTGACACCCAGATTTGTCCCGCATCGTCGATCGCGACGCCCTGCATGTTGCGGTGTCCAGACGAAAGAATTTTTGATGCACCTGTTTCAATATCTATCGAGAGCACTTTTCCATATTGCTTGGTCATGTCAGGGGCCGCGATTTCGTTGGAATAGTTGCCATCGCGATGAAAGTCACCACTGGTCAAGATCAGCTCACCAGGTGCTCTGAAAGCCATTCGGTCACCGGACATTTCCGGAAAGAAGGGCCAGTGCGGACGCTCACTCGCCACGAGGCAAGGTGATGTCTGGAACAATATTGTCCAATCCTCAGGGGCCGCAGTCAGGTCGTTGCCCGGCACATACCCTGCCTCAAGTACTAGCTTCGCCACAGTATTGGTCATGCATTCGTGTTCACCATCGAATTCTGTATAGGTAACTAACAGAGCAGAATGTCCGCCTTCTTTGAAATACAATACGTCATTGTATCTCAACATGTCCGTTCGATTTGCTCGATCCTTGTTTTTCTCAAGCCCGGCATAGGCAACATAATCATGGAACCCATTATCCGGCGCCAACACGTCCAGCTGGGTTACCTTACGGTCAATATCCATCGTGAAGAATCGACCATCATGAGTCACTAATAGCGTCTGATCACCGAATTCGGTCAGTCCGCCCCCGTCGCCAACGCGTCCTTCCGGGATATTGGTACTGATAACATCGATCGGAAAGTAATGGCCATATACCACTACCTTTTCACCAGCCTTGGCTTTTTGCAGGGTCTTGAAAGCACTGCGAACCGTCTCGGACGGGAAAATATTCTTTTCGTAAAAAACCATCCCCACAATGGTCGATCCAGCCGCTACTGCTCCAAGTACAGCGATTGATAGCGCCCAGAACCTCCACGCATCTATACGAATGCCAGACTGTCCCACAGTCTTTCGCCAGCCGCTAAAGCGATCAATTGTCATGTTAGGTCCCCCACCATCGCCGAAATTATACTACGCTTAGCGTAATACTTCCAAATATTGCAAGTTAATGAGATGCTTACATCTCCGGCAATGTCTCAATGCGCACGTATTATGCGCAAGTTGTTTCAAGCAAATAGAATGCTGCGCTGACCTGAGACCCATTTGGTCCCGCATTTATATAGAGAGTCTGTCGCAACGTTGATCTGCCCCCCCCCAAAGTTCCTCGTTAGAGGCTGGAGTTTTCGCTTAATATTCCCTTGGCTGGGAAGGAGTGAAGACAATGAAGGCCTCGAAGTTCACGGACGCGCAAAAAG